>JGI24713J26584_10002189_pt1 | contig 13700 bp, 12 predicted proteins | sample BioPla4DNA1_FD_26584 | JGI IMG/M metagenome (IMG submission 26584) | reverse complement strand
TAACACACAGAACAATTACAAGACTACCTTGACATCAGTTAGACCCATCTTAAACTCCACATACTATGCTAAATATTCAAACGCATCATATTAAAAATAAGAGGGAAAAATTATGAAAAAGAGTGTTGCATTTCTTTTAATTCTTGTTCTAACCTTGGGTATTTTTGTGGCCGGATGCGGTGGTGGAAAAAATGCCAACCAAGATACTGCCACAAATGATCCCGTTGAACAGCCCGACACCAATGACAAAAATGAGAATTCTGAACCAGCTGAAGAAGACAGCAGTCCCGACAAGGAAGCAGAGGTAACTTCTCTCATTTTCTGGACTTTCCAGGAGCTTCATAAACAATTCATTGATGATGCCGTCTTGACCTGGAATGAAAAAAATCCAGACAGTCCCATTGAGCTTGTAACTGAAGTATATTCCTACGATGAAATGCACAACAAATTATTAATTGCCCTTCAATCAGGAGTAGGTGCTCCAGATATAGCAGATATTGAAATTAGTAAATTCGCCAATTACCTTAAAGGAAGCACACCTTCACTTGTTCCTCTTAATGATTATATCGGCTCTGATATAGAATACTGTGTACAAGCCAGGTTTGACAATTATGCAAAGGATGGTAAATACTACGGAATAGACTACCATGTTGGTGCTACTGTAATGTTTTATAACACCGAAATCTTAGATCAAGCTGGTGTTGATCCTAAGGATATTGTCACTTGGGATGATTACGTAGAGGTTGGTAAAAAAGTAGTGGCTGAAACAGGTATACCAATGACCACCATTGAAATTACTGACCAATGGACCTTGTACCCAATGATAAGTCAGATTGGCTCAGATATTTTTGACAGTCAAGGTAATATTATCATCGATAATGAAGACAATATTAAGGTTTTACAATTCCTCTATGATATGGTTCACAAGCATAAAATTGCCATCCCGGCTCCTGGGGGATCCCACCATGCTGAAGAATACTTTGCATTTATGAATAACGGTGGTGCAGCTTCTGTGCTTATGCCATTATGGTATATGAGCCGTTTTGTAGAATATATGCCTGACTTGGACGGAAAAATTACTATTCTACCTTTACCAGCATGGGAAGAAGGAGGGTATCGCTCAGCTGGAATGGGAGGAACAGGTACAGTTGTAACCACTCAGAGTAAACATCAGGACCTTGCTGCAAGATTCCTGGCCTTTGCAAAAGTATCACGGGAAGGTGCTATAAAGACTTGGACCATGCTTGGATTCGATCCTATCAGATGGGATGTTTGGGATGCACCTGAGATGAGTGCAGATAACAAATACACCGATTATTTCGGAAAGGGCATATTCGATATGCTGCTGGAAATAAAGGATGAGATCCATCCAACAAATATTCCCGAAATATATCCTGCAGCAATTGACATTATCAAAAGAGATGTAGTATTTAAATCCATAAGGGAACAGAGTCTGACTCCTGAAGAGGCCTTAAAGGAAGCCGCAAACGAATTAGCCAGACAGCAATAATCAATATACTAATTGGTAACTAGATTCGGCTGGCAACAGCCGAATCTTTACCTAAAAAGGAGGCTATATTTGTGAATAACACCCACTTGACGTACAAAAAAAGATCCCATGGAATTATTCCATATGTGTTTGTTTCTCCTTTTATTATTTCTTTCTTACTTTTTTTCCTGTACCCCACAATATCTACAATAATTATGAGTTTCCAAAAAATCGCCGGCCCTGGAGATGTGTCTTTTATTGGCTTTAAAAATTATCAAAACCTCTTAAATCCTCTTTTCTTCACAGCCCTTAAGAATACAACTATATACACATTCTGGACTATATTAGTTCTGGTTCCCCTGCCAATTATTTTGGCTGTAGTGCTAAACAAAAAAACTACCATAGGAAGGAATGTATTTAGATCAGCATTTTTCATGCCTGCACTGACATCTGTAATAGTAGCTGGCATCTTTTTTAGATATGCCTTTGGTGAACAGGAAACCACCTTCATAAATGCCATTCTTGGCAAATTTGGCCTTGAGCCCATAGTGTGGCTACAACAAAAGTCAACAGGTATGTTTGCTCTGGTAGTACTATGTACATGGAGATGGCTTGGAGTCAATATTGTTTATTTTTTATCCGGCTTGCAAAACATACCGGATGAATTATATGAATCGGCTGATATTGATGGTGCTAATTCTTTTCATAAATTAATGCACATAACACTACCCGGCTTAAAGCCTGTAATTATTTATGTAATTACTATTAGTGTATATGGCGGTTATGCAATGTTTGCTGAAAGCTATACTTATTGGGGCACTAGTAACCCAGGAGGTATCGGCCTTACCCTGGTTCAATATATTTATCAGACAGGATTTAACCAAAACGACATGGGATTTGCCTCTGCCATAGGTATCACTCTGCTATTTATAGTAATGGTTGTAAACATTGTTCAACTCTCATTATTTGGATATTTTAGAAAGGAAGAGGATTAGATGCAAAACACAAAAAGGACCATAAAAGCTAAAGATATTTTGCTCTTGCTAGTATTGATATTAGCCAGCCTCATTATCCTTTCTCCCTTCCTTTTTATGCTAATATCTTCCTTTAAGCCTGGTCGGGAGCTTATGCGTTATGGAATAAACCTAAATATTGATTTAGATGTAATGTCATTTGATAACTATGCTTTATTAGCAACGGATAAAAACGGTGCATATTTGCATTGGTATAAAAACAGTCTCATTATTACCGCCATGCATACGGTACTAGCACTCTTTTTGACATCTATGGTAGGCTATGGCCTTGCTGTTTACAATTTCAAAGGCCGAAATCTTATTTTTCTAACTGTATTAGCAGTTATGATGGTGCCTATCGAAATTCTAATACTGCCTCTATATCGGCTAACTGTCTTTTTAAATATTATTAATACCTATTGGGGAGTCGTGCTGCCATTTGTGGTCTCACCCTTCGCAGTATTCTTTTTCAGGCAATATGCTATTGGCCTGCCCAGGGATTTTATTGATGCAGGAAGAATCGATGGATGCGGTGAATTCGGTATTTACTTTAGGATAATGATGCCACTTATGACACCAGCCTTTGGGGCAATGGCAATACTTCAGGCTATGACCAGCTGGAACAGCTTTGTTTGGCCCCTCATCGTTCTTAGAACAACAGAGAAGTTTACCCTTACCATAGGACTTGCTTCACTCATCGCTCCCTATGGTAATAACTATGACCTGTTGATTGCTGGATCTGTTATGTCTGTTATCCCATTAATTATACTATTTCTCCTAAATCAAAAGGCTTTCATTTCTGGTCTGACCATAGGTGGGGTAAAAGGTTAAATTTGTATAAAACTAGAAATTAAAATAGGAGGTAGATGAGACAGACATCTACCTTCTATTTTGATTTTTAACTCCAATCTCTATTTTTAATATACTTAGGAGGGGTAAAAGCAGATAAGGATTCCCAATTGTCTTTGAATCTCCCTTTAATATATATTTTATTTAATTAATAACCCCTTGTATAGTTAATAGCATTCTATTTAAATTATATAAACTTATAGAAATATAAAAGGTGCTATTAAGTAAAATAGCACCTTTAGAATTTAGAGATGATTAATCACTACCATTTCATAAAATTTATCCACTAATTCACGGCTCACATATCCAGTCTTGGCAAATTGGGTATTGGCCATTCCGCATGCCATAGCAGTTTTTAAAACAATTTCCATAGGTTGCCCCTGGACAAGTGCTACAGCACAACCTGCTAAGAAAGAGTCTCCCGATCCCACTGTACTAACGGTTTCGATGGAGGGAGCTATTAAGCGAAAAGCACCTTCCTTTGATACTGCTATACATCCCTTTCCTCCCAATGTAACGCATACCAGCTGGATGCCCATTTGATGAATCTTAATTGCAGTGTCTAATATATCCTGCTCTGTTCTAATCTTTTTATCTGCTATAGCCTCCAGCTCGGTTTCATTGGGTTTAATCATAAAAGGAGTAAATTCTAAACTTCTTAAAAGGGGCTCACCGCTAGTATCCAACAAAACTCTTTTACCTAATGCTTGGGAAATCTCTATAAGCTTCCCGTAAAAGTCTGCAGGTACTCCCTTGGGAAGGCTGCCTGATATGGTAACAATATCGGCCTCTTTAGCAACTAGCCTAAAATTTTGTAAAAACCTGTCCTGCTCTTTGGCTGTTATAATAGGCCCTGGTTCAAGGACTTCTGTAGATGTATCGGATACAGGATCATTGATAGCGATACATATACGTGTATCCCCTGATATTTGTACAAAAGCATCCTCAATCCCCTGTTTTTTTAGCTCACGTCTTATAAAATCTCCATTGCTGCCACCCAGAAAACCTGTAGCCCTTGCCTTTTCACCTAAGATTGTTGCTACCCTGGATACATTTAGGCCTTTCCCTCCAGCGGTAGCCCACATATCCTTGGGTCTGAACACCTGGCCTACAGCAAAGGATTCTACTTGGTAAACCTTATCCACAGCAGGATTTAGAGTCACAGTTAAAATCATTTCATAACCTCTTCTCTAGTAACAGGTAATCAAGCAATATATAGTTCTATTATTAAATCTGAAACTTAAGGCTTTCATATACCTTGATACATAAACTTTGTATATGGTTTAACAAATACCTTAACAAAAAAACATATCTATCTTATAACCCCATCATAAACTCAAAAGTCATATCATCAAATCTAGGCAACATTTCATGACCATAGTCTGGATATATGACCATTTCCTTCTTTGAAGTGATTTTATTATAAGCAGCAAATTGGGTCGATGGAGGGCATACTGTATCTGAAAGCCCAACAGCCATCAATACTTCTCCCTTTATTCTTTTTGCTAAATGCTGTACGTCTATGTATCCCAAGGTAGTAAAGATTTCTTCCTCTCTAGCATGAGTAGGATCAAAGCGTCTAAAATAATCTTTTAGTTCCTGATAGGCGTCTCTAGCAAGATCCATTTCCCATACTCTCTTGTAATCACATAAGAATGGATATACAGGTGCTAGCCTTTTTATTCTTGGCTCCAAAGCTGCACAAGCCAGGGTTAAGCCACCACCTTGCGATCCTCCTAAAGCACCAACACGATTTTCATCTACTTCAGGCATGTCCATAACTATTCTGGCAAGCTGAGCTGTGTCTAAAAATATACTTCTATATAAGAGTTTCTCAGGACTATCACCAAGGCCTCTTATTATATGTCCGTGTAAAGTATTCCCTTTAACTCCACCAACATCTTCAGACAGACCTCCCTGCCCTCTACAATCTAGAGCAGCTACTGAAAATCCACTGGCCACATAACCAAGCTTATCTGACCAGGATCCACTACTCCCGCTGTACCCATGGAACATCAAGACAGCTGGATGTGGCTTATCACTGTTTTTGGGGCGTAAATATTTAGCATGTATTCTAGCACCACCAACCCCTGTAAAGTATAGATCAAAACATTCTGCAAATGGAGCTTGAAATTCAGAAGGAATAAGTTCTACCTGTGGATCAATGGATTTCATTTCTTCTAGAGCCTTATCCCAATACTCATCGAAATCATGTGGACGTGGGTTTATACCCTGATACTCTTTTAGTTTTTCTAACGGCAAATCAAATATCATAATCCAAATCCCCTCTTCCTTAAGTTTATTTTACTTCAATAAGTCTTTAGTAGAAACACATATCATGTCAAAAAAATATATGAATAAATATATTATATAATGAATAGACAAAAAAATAAACGTGTTATATCAATTGTAGCCAAAAAAGTAAAAGTTCCCACCTGCAGAAGGCAGGTTTGGGACAACTATTACTTCATAACTCCAATCAACTGGATAGTTACATCTGCCTTTACATTTATATCAAGGTTTGGGAAAATCTCATCCCAATTATCTTTTACCTCTTCCCAATAGGCTGGCTTTTCAGTTCGTACCTTTCTACTTAATTGAAAAACATCAACATTATATTCTTTTTGCATCTTTTCAATGGTTTTTTTACATCTTGTTTCTATTGTCTTAGCAAACTCTTTTTCGCACTGCTCAATAAAGTTTTTATCCACCCTTCCTCCACTGGTAACCCCTACCTGCTCAGCATACTTTCCTTTGACTTTTATGTCTACATCAAAACTCAGTTCCCCATCTTTTATAATAGGAATAACTTTAGTTTTTGCACTAGTAACCTCCATAACTACAATGGCCTTATCATTTCTCGGTAAACTCCCGACTACAGTACCGCCTTTATATGCATCTGCTAGAATATTAATGGCTTCTATATCCAATTCATCTGCCCATCCCGCCATTTTCCCATCCTTAATCAATGCTCCACCTTTTATTTTTATTTCATCTTTGGAGGCTTCTACCCTGGGCAAAACAAAAGCGTCCCCACTGCGAAGACAATTCATAGCCTCTCCCAAATTATGCTTATAAGCTATTCTAGCGTTTTTGTCAGCATTAATAGGCAGCTCAAATAAATAGGTAGCAGAATGATCCTCCTCCTGGGGCACTACCTCCAGGATTTTTTTTGCCGAACCTTCTGCAACAAAAAGGCTAACACTGGTTCTCATCTCCCTGTGTCTTAAGAAAAAATCTATCATATTATTTAATCCGTCCTTTAGTACCTTATCCGATAGAATGAGAACTTGAAGGTGTTCATAATAGAGGGTAAGGCTGGTTCTAGATTCCATCTCTCTCTCCATGCTAATAAAATCATTGCCTGTCTGGGTTATCTGCCAGGTTTTTGGTTGACCATCAGAACTCCCTGCACCTGATGCAGCGAGAGAGGGGGATCTTTTAATTATAGGTAACTGTACAGTCATCTCATAGAGAGGCTCTCCTATAGCCGTCTGGGTCTCTTCAAATTCCTGCTTTTTTTCCTCATCTCCCTTTGTTTGAGAATTCTTAGGAGTATAGGAGTCAACAGCAATTCCTAGTACATATCCCCTATTTTCAATATCTTTTCGATCCCAACATCCCGTAAATAACAGCATGCAAACTATTATTAGTAGTAAAACAATTACAGGTTTAGCTTTTTTCATTGCTGCATACCCCTCTTTTTCTTAATAGCTGCCCAGGCAGTCACTATGGGAAATATGACAAAGCCTATAATAATTTCCATATATTTAACTTTATCATGAATCTCAAATACATTTATACTACTTGGGGGAAAAAGTGCAATTATAGGCACTATAAGAATATGGGCATATATGACATATATTCTGTATTGGTTGGGTATGGAGAAAAAATCAGAAAAATTTCTTACCGAAGCGTAGTAAAATATTACCAGCGATGCAAATACCATAGATATCCAAAATACTGCCATAAAGGACTCTAGCCGATCTAAAATGGCAGCTTCAAATTCGATGGACTTTGAAAGATTCAGTGTGGGATAAACTATAACTTTTAAAGGAGGTACACCAAAAACCATAATACATATTACAGTTGTTATAACATAGAAAAATACAGGAACACCAAGACCTAAAAAATAAGATTTCTTAGCTGACTGTCTATCAGCTGCATAACACAAAAAATAAGAAATTGCACCGAAACCCGCAAAATGATAAAATCCAGGAACAATAGCCTTAATCACATTTTTGGTATTTCTAAATAAAATGGGTTTTATTCTATCAGGCTCTAAATTTTGTAAAGATAGCACTATAAGTATAATTAGGCTAATGATAGTAATGGGGAAAAGAATATCCAGTACAGCTCCCATTGTATATACATCCTTGTATACCATGTATGCAGCCACCATTACCAACAATATAACCATAATCCATATAGGTGTTTTATCCACCAAAAATAGTTTTAGTGCTTGAGCAAATAGCCTGGTAGACATTCCGGCATACATGACAACAAATATGATAATAGGAAGGAGTAAAATTCTACCTATCCATTTGCCTGCTACCTGTAAGATAATTTGAGGCAGGTCTTTGTCAGGATAAAGGTTTAGAAGATATAATAAGGGTATTGCGCCTATGAAAAGCAGCGTCCCACCTAGTATTAGTGAAATCCAAGCATCTTGATCTGCTAGTGATACCATGTTATGGGGAACTACTAATATATCCACACCCAAAATGCTGAATACTGTAATTACAAATATTTGAGTAGTGGTCAGCTTCTCATTTTGCATCTCCACCACCCCTTTTTGTAGTTGATTGTCTTTGTTTATCTCCAGGATTTAGAAAAACAGGGCGTTTTGTCATAGAACTCTCATTGCTGCTAATGAATGTTTGTCTTAAGTCACTGCTCCTATAAGGGGACAAGGGACGGATATAACGTACTCCAAAACTTTTTAAATCAGCTATATATATAAGAAGTAATAACATACCCATGGAAACCCCAAAAATACCAAGAGTCGCCGCCAATATCATAAAAGGGATTCGGATAGCTCTAGTAGCCAAGCTTAAACTATAGTCGGGGATAGTAAAAGAACCTATGGCAGTAAGAGCTGTTATAATAACCATGATAGGACCTACAATTCCTGCCTGTACAGCTGCCTGACCAATTACTAAACCTCCTACAATGGATACTGTCTGACCTACTACTCGTGGCAGACGAATGCTGGCTTCCTGGAGCATTGCAATAGTCACTTCCATGATGATAGCTTCAAAGATGCCTGGAAAGGGCATTCCTGCTCTAGAGCCTGCAATAGTCAAAACCAATATGGTAGGCAGCATGCCAGGATGATGACTGGTTACTGCTATATATAAAGCAGGGAGAAAGGATGATACAAACAAACCTAAATATCTTGATATACGTAAAATAGAACCTACAATCCAGTTCTCGTAGTAATCATCTACGCTCTGCACCTGCAGGGGTAATGTAACAGGCACTAACAGAGCACGTCCTCCGCCCTCTATTAGGATGGCCACTCTGCCTTCCAACAGCCCTCTTACCGTCCTATCTGGCCTCTCCGTTAACTGAAAAAGGGGAAAAATTGAGTTNGGACTATCAGTTATATGTAGACCTAGCTGTGCTGCGTTATGAACGCCATCAATATCTAAGGAACTTATTCGCCTATTAACTTCATCAACCACATTTTGATCTACTATATCCTTTATATAAATTACTACAACCTCTAGTTTGGTTCTTCTCCCCAACTTATGTACATTGAAAACCAGGTTGGGATCCCTTAATCTTCTTCGAATAAGACCAATATTATCCCGTATGGTTTCAGTAAATCCTTCCTGAGACCCTTGTACAGAAGGCTCCAACACTGGCTCTCCAACCTGTCTCCCCACATATTTCCTAGTACTGATTATAAACCCTTTATCATAGCCTTGAATGCATAAAAGGGTATCTCCAGACATAATAGCTAATATTATCTCGGCTAGAGACTCCACAATCTTTACATATTCAGCAGTTACCATTGATTCTATAATGGTTTTAAAGAGAATTGGTTCATCCTTATCTATAATTAAAGAGGACTCAATCATTAGTGGATTGACAATATGCTGTAAAATTGTATCTTCATTTACAATGCTCTGTATATATACTATTCCTGCATAGATCTCTTGTCCCCTTAGCTTAAATTCCTTTGTTTTTATATCAAAGTTGTTATTCATAGCATTTTTAATATTGGTTATATTGTCCTGTAAATTTCTTGTCAGCTTAAGATTTTGAAACTTCCGCTCATATATAGCCTGATCCTTTTGACCCTGCTGATTTTCTTTATTATTTTGCTCTTCCGGCTTATTTGGCTTCTTTTTCCTCCACCCCTTATCCAACCATTTTGTAAATATATTCAACACCAACGCAGCCCCCTATAACCATATTATTCTAGGAGTTAGTATTGCCATATATACCAATTTTATTAATTTCTATAGGGGATAATTTAAATTTGTCTGTATACTCGTAAACAATCAATATTATGGTTAGAGGATGCTGACTTTTCAACTTACACAATTAGCTATCAGTTAACAGATAAAAACTGCATAAAAAATGAGTTAGACTCATACAAGTCTAACTCATTTTTTATAGCGATTTAGTATACCTTCTAGCATCCTAGCATGACGNCCTTCATCCTTGGCCGATTCGTTGAAATAATCCCTGGCTGTCTCCAGCCCTAGCTCCGCTGCTTTATCTGCTGCTTCTTTCTTNTCTTTATTGGCAAAAATCTCTCCTTCTAGCATCTGGGCTATATTATCAAATAGGTTATCACTTATCATACCGTTAAGCTCTGCAAATCTAGCAGCGTGTTCTGCTTCTTCCCATGCAATAGCTTTTAATACCTGAGCAATCTCAGGATAGCCCTCCCTCTCTGCTTGTCTGGCTATGGCCAAATAGACACCTGCTTCAGTAGTTTCACCTTTAAAGTTTTGCTTTACAGCTCTGTCAAGGGGAGTTCCTTTAGTCTCTCCAATTACATTTTCAACTGTAAGGCTTATTTTGTCCATTTTTCTACTCCTTTCTTCTATGGTAAGCTTCAAATATTTTATCAGCTAATTCGCTGTTAATGGACTTTATATGATTAAGATAAACAAAGGTACTTCCCTTGAACTCTTGAGAATCCCCAAAGAGTATTATCTCAAGGCATTCTCGAACAATGTTGATAATGCAATCTTCATCGTGATATAGATTACAGTTACGGCACTGATTAAGTAAGAAACCAATGGCCTCTATTATATCTTCATTATTATCATATACTTTCACATCCCAATAGGGTATATTATCTGCACCACCATCAATGAACCTATCATCTTGCTTGAGAACTGTTAAAAGACAGCTTTTGCAATACCCTATAAGGCATTTTTCATTTTGGCATTCACCACAAACTTCCTCGCCTAGACAGCAATTGCTTATTTCTGTAATTAGTTGCTCGTAATTAATTGAATCACTAATTGCAATTACCCCCTTACTTGTCCAAAAACCTAATCCAACCACATATATACCACATATCTATGTTTTTAAACAATAACTTCTTTCAAGTCCAGCGCCGGTCTTTGTTTTATCCACAGATTATGTATACTGCCATAAAGGTTTTAATTATAGTGCACCATATATGACAGCACGAAGTCTGGGCTGATGATACTCTTCAAAATTAGGTAGCATCTGCTGCATATAAACTGCGGATAATCTTTCTTGTGGATCTATTAATACCCAGGTGCCAGCAAGTCCACACCAGCCAAATTCACCTAGTGAGCCATTTCCACCAGCTGCCACTGGATCCACCATAACTCTAACACCCAGTCCATAACCATACCCTGCTTGATAAGGCCAGTTAAAGTCGGCTTGCTGCTGTGGACTTAGGTGATTAGTTCTCATTAAATCTATAGTCTTTGATCCAAGTATCCTGATACCATCTAACTCACCACCACAAGCCATCATTTGTGCAAAACGGCTGTAGTCTCCAAGAGTAGATAATAGTCCTCCACCACCGCCTTCAAATGTGGCATCTGGTTGATAGTTGGCATCCATGCTGGTATTTTTAGTTAAAGTGCCGTCCTCAGAACGGTTATATAAACTACATAACCTATCTTTCTTTTCATCTGGGATTCTAAAGAAGGTATCATTCATGCCTAAAGGCTCAAATATTTCTTCTTTTAAGAATTGACCGAAGCTTTTACCTGAGACCACTTCAATAAAGGCCCCTAAAACATCGTGGCTAAAACCATACTTCCAATGGCTGCCTGGTTCGAATGCCAGAGGAATCTGTGCCAAGGCTTTAGATAAAGCCCTAACATCGTATTTTTCCCCTGCAGCCTGCTTTTGCCTTAACTCTTCCATAACCTTGCCAGTTTGCCGTTCAGTTTCATTTTGGTTTCCACCATAGGTCAAGCCTGATGACATGGTAAAAAGGTCTTTTACAAGAATGGGTCTGCTAGCAGGAGCCGTATATAGATCGCCAGTGGGAGTACGGTGATAAACTTGAGGGCTTTTAAACTCAGGAAGATACTCATAAAGTGGGTCATTGAGTAAATATAATCCTCTCTCATAAAGGATAAGTGCCGCTGTACAAGTTATAACTTTTGTCATGGAATAAATGCGATAGATGGTATCGGGAGCAATAGGCTTTTGTGTTTCTAGGTCTGCGTAGCCAAAATATCCTTCGTACATGGTTTCTCCATCTTTGATAACGGAACAAGCACAGCCAGCTGGTCCCCTATCAACAAAGCTTTTCAATAGATCATCTAACCTATTAAACCTACTCATTGATTATACCTCCTAAGATTTTTTAATAATAGTTGAAAATAATAGTTAAATTTTATTATAAGGCAAAAATGCTAATTGTTGTTATAATACAACTTAAATGCATTGTTGTACATAATATTGTCGATTATCTTCTTTGCATCATTTAATGTGATATAGCCATCCTCAATCTTTTCTTTAAGTACCTTGCCCAAGACAAACCTAAAAGCCAAAAGAGCGCCATAGCTTTCCTCGGATGTCCATGTATCGCATCCCCAGCACACTTTATCAGAAGTCCCACCTTCTATTAGCTCATGGAGCATTCTAACGGCTGCAGATGTGGAAAGTATGGGCAACCAGCATAAATCTGGGTATACATTATCGTAGCTGCGCAACATGGCATTTACATCATCAAGCCAAGGATAACTACAATGAAAGATTACAAATTTGGTATCAGGATTACTTTCAATAATCTCCTTCATGGCCAGTGCGTTGGTGCCTGTAAGCTGGCCCATACCTGTATGGCATTGAATAGGCAGCTTAAGCTCAGCAGCTATTTCACATATCTTCCAGAATACATAATCTTGATATGCTTTAATATCTTCAGCAGTTCTGTGAGCATCATCCATTTTCAAGGCTTTATAGGCCTTGTCCTTAGATACTTTGGCAAAATTTAAATCTCGGTCATAGGCTATTGCACATTTAAGGGCTATACAGCCTTGTCCCTTTTTTTGGACTATTAGATTTTTGATAAAGGATATGTATTCATCTAAATCTTGAGGCACATTGCTATATAACTTATAAGGGCTGTTACCGTCGTGGTCCCGGACATTTGGGCTATAGCCAAAGAAAAAGGGATCCACTCTAAAGGTAGGTGTAAAGATATCAGGTTTGTCATTATCACTGCCTGGCTGCCAATAGGTATCCAAAATAATTTTCTTATAATTACATTTATCCCTTAGTATATCCATATGATATTCCCTGTCACTGTGAGCTTTTTCTATCCTACTTGAAAGCTCGTCCCAATTATTAGGGGTCAAAGGCTCATGGAATTCATACAACTTCTGTAGGCTTCTCTCCAACCATACAAAATAGGAGTTGTACCTATTTTTTTCTAAATAGTTGGCCCTACTTTCATATGTACCCTTTAAAGGCACTTGATACCAGTTAACATAGCTATTTTTTAGCACAGCTTTTAAGCTAAACCTCTCAAAATAACCATCTCGCAAGTGATGAGAGTGGGTATTTATAATAGGATGGTTTTTCATATGGTCATCTAATTCCATTAGAATATCATTCACTAGACTCTCTCTCCTTCCACAGTCCTTGCAGCAAAAATCTCCCGTGACCTATATATAGGGGTCTCTCCTTTAGACTTTTTTACCATTTGTATGTGTATATTATATCACGTAGATAAACTTGTATCTATGTGTATCTTATCTAGTCAATGAAAAACACTTTGCTTAAAGTAGTTTAAGCAAAGTGTTTCTTTTAATTTATCTCTCCCTAATCCATACCGTCATCTCACCAGGCTGGCGGTTGATCCATGCATAGTAGGGCACAAAGTTAAG
>JGI24713J26584_10002185_pt1 | contig 13724 bp, 15 predicted proteins | sample BioPla4DNA1_FD_26584 | JGI IMG/M metagenome (IMG submission 26584) | reverse complement strand
CAGGAACTCGGGAACCGCGAGAAGGTCTACGGCCGCGTCGGCGAGACCGAGCGGAAGGGCGAGATCGGGGTGCACGTCATCCGCGGCGGCGATATCGTCGGCGATCATGCGGTCCTCTTCGCAGGAAACTTTGAGTGCATCGAGATCTCTCACCGTGCCTACGACCGGGCAATCTTCGCGCAGGGCGCGGTCCGGGCCGCACGATGGGTCGTCGGCAGAGAGCCGCGCATCTACTCCATGCAGGATGTTCTCGGAATATAGTGGAGAGGCGAAATCTATTTTTTAATACACTTATAACCTATGTACATTCGGAGGAACAGAAGTGCCAGCAATTGTTGATATTGAGAAGTGTACCGCCTGCGAGACCTGTGTGGACGTCTGTCCGGCTGCCGCCATAACCATGGAAGACGGCAAAGCAAAGGTCGATGTCGATCTCTGTGTCGACTGCGAGACCTGCGTCGATGAGTGCCCATCTGAGGCCATATCGATGGAATAAAAAAACATACTCTTTTAATACCTCCTACACTACAGATACTTTATCTATGATTAATGTAGGAGTGCTTGGTGCCACAGGAGCGGTTGGACAACGCTTCGTTCAGCTTTTGGCGGATCATCCCTGGTTTAATCTCAAGACACTCACCGCATCGGAACGGAGTGCAGGAAAGCCCTACGGCAAGGTGGTCAACTGGCGCCTTGATGCGCCATACCCGGAGAGCGTCAGTGATATCATTGTCACTCCCACAACCGTCGAGAGCGTCAAAGACTGCGACCTTGTCTTCTCGGCACTGCCTGCCGATGTAGCAACCTCCCTTGAGACGGAGATCGCTGATGCAGGCATCGGCGTCTGCAGCAATGCGCGGTCGCACCGCATGGACGCGGACGTTCCGCTGGTGATCCCGGAAGTCAACCCGGATCACCTGGGCCTGATCGATGTCCAGCGGGACCGGGGACGTGATGGATTCATCGTGACCAACCCAAACTGCTCCACGATCGTCCTTTCACTGGCCCTTGCACCCCTCAGAGAATTTGAGTTCCATGATGTGCGTGCAGCAACCATGCAGGCAATCTCGGGAGGCGGATTTAACGGCGTCTCAGCCATGGAGATCTATGACAACATCATTCCTTACATCGGCTCCGAAGAGGAGAAGATGGAGACTGAGACGCTCAAGATCATGGGTACCTTCAACGGTTCCGAAGTGATCCCCGCCCCGTTCCGGGTGAGTGCAAGCTGCCACCGGGTCCCGGTAATCGACGGGCACACTATTGCGGTCTGGGTCGACGTAAAGGCGTCGGTCGATGAAGTGAAAAAAGCTTACGCAACCTTTAAGTCTCCCTTAAGCAATCTACCCTTACAGCCAGCAAAGGCAGTTGAGCTCCTCGACCAGCCTGACCGCCCGCAGCCACGGCTCGACCGTAACCGGGGGCGGGGCATGACGGTGTCCGTCGGGAGAATCCGGGAAGGGTTGCGGTTCGTTGCACTTGGCCACAACACCATTCGTGGGGCTGCAGGCGCATCCGTCCTCAACGCAGAGCTGATATACTCGAGGAAGTACCTTTAGACGAGGTGGGCTAATGATNAANGANAACACAGTATTCGTNGGAAACAAACCAGTCATGAACTACGTGCTCGCGGTGGTCACCCAGTTCAACAACGGAGCGGAGGAGGTCGCTATTAAAGCTCGGGGGAAGGCTATCTCACGGGCAGTCGACACAGCGGAGATCGCCCTCAACCGGTTCCTGGAGAACGTGAACAAGAAAGAGATCTTCACATCGACCGAGATGATCGACACCGATACCGGTAAGACAAACGTCTCAAGTATCGAGATCATCCTGGCTCAGACGAAGTAGGGTCTCAAATCATCTTTTTGATCTGCCGTCAAAGAGTGTATACTATGCTCCTTGACTGATCCGGATCGCGCCAGCTCGTTTCGGCGCGCCTTCTCCTCGCTGCAAGTTGCCGGTGGTTAAAGCCCAATCTTTCGAGGGCGATCCGACAAATATCCCGCATATTGCCTTTCCCATGCAGGAGTAACCATAAAGGTTTTATGAACCCCTCTATAACCTTTGTAGTATGAAATGGGTGACAATCAGCATGGTGCTGATGCTGGTCTTTGCTCTCTTCGCACCCGCAGCGGCAGAGGGGGAAGAGCGGTACAGTTACATTGCAGTCAAAGATGTCACCATCCAGCTGGAGAGAGCAGATGCCTCCATAACCATGAATTATACGATCGATGGAGGCATCAGTTTCCTTGTTCTCCTCCTTGGGAAATCGGATTTGAGGCAGAAGGCACTCACCATACTGAACTTCGACGATGCCAGAGTTGACCACCTTGACCTCAACCGCATCGAGGTGTATGTGGATAACGTCTCGGAGGACTACGGACAGGGATCATACTGGTTCCCCGCACACCGGTTCGGCGTGACCATTCCCTCGCTCACCGTTATCACTCCGCAGGATACCAAGCGCTACGAGAATATCAGTACCTTCCCCGAAGGGTTTGGATACTTCGCTTAACAACCCGAAGGTAGGGTCAACTGCTGGTTAGGGCACGGGGGTGCTGCAGGTAGTGTGTACGATCGATTATCGGCACCGGTGCGACCGCCGCTCGCCGCTCGTCCATCCTGCAGCCATGAGCCCAATCTCCCACTAGGGCGCGGCCATCATTTTTCGGAGATGCTGCAATCTCACGGCAGAGGCGGTCTAGGCTGGCCCCGGTGTCGATATCCATACCACTCAAACAGGGAGACCAAGAGATTCAGACGTCAATCAGAGATAGTTGTCGCCATCACCGCACGGCCCGATGACAACATCAGTATCTCTTCAGCCCAAGGAGTGGCCCTTTGGTATATCAGCCAGGAAGAGTTGGGCCGTCGCCGTTGTGGAAATGACAGGGCAACTCCCCGACCTGAATGCCAGGGTCGCTTTGCCCAATTAGATAAATGCCGGCGCACAAAACGCCACCAGAACCAGTCTGCTCTTCATTCACCACTTCGTCGATAAGCGAGAGCGCAACTCACGCGCCTCTCTTCAGCAGAACCGGCTCGCGCTCATCTCTCAACCTGCTTAAAAGCGACTGGAGATAAACGCCAAAGAAGGCGCAGAAGAGCCCACCGAGCGTGGCAAAGATGATATAGCGCACACCGAGATCGCCTGTGATCGGGAAACCGGTGATCTCACTGATCGAGAGGATGTAAGTGCTTGCACCGTAGGCGATGGCACCTATAGCGAGGACAAAGAACGGCAGGGCGACTACCCGGCGGATGGCCTCCCGCTCATTGAGGAAGACATCGATGATCTTTCCCACCGAGGCGACGAGGCCAGCCACGGTGAGCCAGACGATAGCCCCGTATATGAACGCCAGAATCTGGAAGAAGACCCCTAACGAGGTGTAATACTCAAGAAGACTTGTCAACCCGAGGATTACCCCAACTATACTTAGCAGTATCGCGGCGATATACGAGACGAATGTGAACCTGCCGCCATGCAGCGACGCGCGTAGCGAATTGATGAGATACCCAAACACCTCGTCGATCCCCATACCTTTGAAGAGCAGGTACGTACCGACGACGCCAACGACCACGATGGTTGCTCCCTCAGGGTATCCAAGCAGGTATCCCACCGCGTACAGGAGCATGGCAAGACCAAGCGGCACGAGCACGAGCTTCGAGACCTTAGGGTCGTCGAGCAGCCGTTTGAGGATATAATACGTCCCCTCGAGATTCGGCATCTGGTTGACCACGACCCTGCGCACGCTGCTGACCGGCACCCTTGATTGGATGATCGGAAGGACATACTCGTCCTCAGCACCGTCCGTTACCAGAATGCAGGAGGTGGCATTTGTGGCTGTGAGAATCTCATCGAGGCTGGAAGCTATCCGTCGGTCCCCGTCGAGCAGGTTCATGTGGTTGCCGCAGATGACGGCGACAGCAACCTCCTCCCCCCTCTCGACGAGTTCATCGTAGATCTTAATCGTCTCAAAGATGGCATTGATGTCAGAATCTTCTGAATCGACCAGACCAAGGGAGGTTGCCGCATGGAGGCATGCCTCTCTCCCAACAACAGGGCCTTCAACCCGGGCTTTAAACCCAAGATCATCATCGCGATCGATACAGAGGACGAGCGTCCGCTCTTTTGCCATTCAATAAAACATTGCCTCAGATGTATTAAACCATTTGCAGCAGAGGTGGGAAAAAAGTATTAAATGAGTTTTGCACGCTGAAGCAGGAGCAGATCATCAGTCGTGATCTTCTCGCCATCACGGAACTGCTGGAAGACGCGTTCAGCCTCTTTCCTTACGGCCTTCTGTTCTTTGGTGACTTTGGTCTTCTTGGTCTTCTTCCGGAGGCCCGAGATCACCTTATCATAATCCCGAAGTTCCTTCTGGCAGGCGATGAACTGCTTGTGCTCCTCGTCTGCAGCCTCCTGGGCTTCAACGAACCGCTGGTGAGCCAGGTCGGCCTCCTTGCGTGACTTGTCGGCCTTCCGGTACGCCTCCACCATCAGGTCGTGGTGCCGCTGGGCAGCCTCGGCTTTCTCGGTGACCTCCTTGTGGATCTCGGAAGCCTTCCTGCGGAACTCACGGGCTTCAGCGAGTTTCGCCCGCATCTCTTTGTTCTGCTCGAGTTCGACCTCCTGGTCCTTTGCCGCCGCCTTCAGCTGCTTGATCTTCTCGATCAGTTCCCGCTCTTTATCGGTGCTGTAGACCTCAGTCTGCTGCTTGAACTCAAGGTGTTCAATCTGTTTCTGCAGTTCTTTGATGCCCCGGTTGCGAAGGTTGCCGTGCTCCTTCTTGAAGGCCTCTATCTCATCAAAGAGTGCGTTGGCCTTGTCGTTGTACTCGTTTCTCAGGTCTTTCAGCGCCTGGACTTCCTCGTTGAGTTTATCCCGTTGCTCCTTATGCTGCTGCGCCTCCTCGACGAACTCGCGGGTCTGTGCGTTGAGGGTGTTACGTTCCCGGGCATTTTTGCTGGCAAGAGCATTCAATTCATTGCGCCGGTCTTTGTGTTGTTCAGACTCCGCAAGGACTTTCTTTCGCTTCTCAATCAGATCGTTCAGCATTCTCTACCAATCCTCGGTATTCAGTACCTGTCTCATATCCCCACCAGCAGGACCGCTCCATGCGCTGCAAGGATGCCGGAGGCTTACGTAGCGGCTATACCACAAGAAAAGACGCTTCCCGGACTCGTTATCGGGTCCGTCATTCATCTGTCTGCTCATGTGTTCAACCCCGGTACCTGGCAATCGCAGACCCACAGGTTCTGCGCCCTGCACAATACACCCCGTGCTGGAGGGATTATACAAGAACGTCTATATTTCAAACGTCATCTGTACTATTAAGTATTTCGTAGTGGGCCGGAGGGAGACTGTCGGAGAGCAATTTGACGCAAAAAGGTAGAGGAGGATATGATAGATTAGAGGAAGTCAATAAGATGCCCGCTCGGATCATCATCCCTTGCCATGCGCCTGCCGACGGATGCGCTGGACCGTTGCGTCACCGGTTCATAGGCACGATGGGTTCCGAGGATCTGTGCACTTTTAACGCCGGTCATGACCGCCATGACACGTACTCTCCCCTCAAATTCACTATTCACCCGGGCTCCCCAGATGACATCCGCGTGCGGATCGAGTTCGTAGGTCAGGGAACTGGCGATCTCCTCGGCGTCCTGGAGGGTCAGGTCGTTCCCGCCCGTGATGTGGATGAGGCTTCCTGTTGCCCCACGGTAGTCGATATCGAGCAGGGGGTGGTTGAGGCACTCGTGAACGACGCTCTCAGCCTTGTTCTGCTGTTTGCTCTCTCCGACGAGCATCACGGCGACTCCCCCTTTGCTCATGATAGCACGCACATCCGCGTAATCGATATTGATGAGCGAAGGCTCCGTGATCGTCTCGCTGATGCCCTTGACCGTCTCTGCGATGAGTTGATCCATAACCGAGAACGCCTGCCCGAGCGGGAGGTTCGGCACATACTTGATGAGACGGTTGTTGTCGAGCACAATCACCGAGTCGGCAGCCGCCGAGAGCTGTTCAAGCCCCTCTTCCGCACGGAGAAGCCGGGCCTTCTCGACCTGGAAGGGGTAACTGACCATGCCGACGACGATCGCTCCCTGTTCCTTTGCGATCTGCGCGACGACCGGTGCGGTTCCCGTGCCGGTACCCCCACCCATACCAGCAGTGATGAAGACCAGGTCGGCGTCACAGAGGAGACTCTCAAGAGTCGGCCGGGCCATCTCAGCCGCACGCCTGCCGACGTCCGGGAATCCACCGGCCCCAAGGCCTTTCGTGAGCGATTTGCCAACAAGCACCCTTTTGTCGGCCTGGATCATGTCCAGATGCTGCTTATCCGTATTGATCGCGATCGTCTCTGCGCCGCTCACCTGCATGTGGTACAGGCGGTTGATCGTGTTATTGCCTGCACCGCCACACCCTACGATGACAATCCGGGGTTGGCCGAGGATGTCGTCTTCCCCATCGGCCGGGTCTGCTTTCAGATACTTTTCGCGTTCTGCATGTTTCAATGCCTCATTGATGATTGTCTGCATTGGATACCTCCTAAACCTGGAATGAAATCTGGTCGGCCTCACGGAGAACACGGTTGCCATGCCTTTCAAGAAGTGCCCTGACCGAGTAGCGCACAGCCTCCGATACTGTGGGGAACTCGCCAGCCTCCACCAACCTCTCGAGCATCTCAACCTGCTGCCGGGGCAATCTGATAGTTATCCGATCCATCATTTTAATCACTCATATCTGACACATGACAGCCGCGGGTCTGCCATTTGTCAGACAATCGCAATCTTTTTGTCTGACTTCATCAGATAAGCCATAATAATACCCGTATGGCATAAAAAACTTATGAAATGAATTCCTGCCCGACACAACGGTTTTATTGATAGTTGTCGACAACGTATCCTCAAAGAGTTGCCACTGATATGAGAGACAACCTCCCAGAAAGGATGGAACACGGCGGTCGGGTGCGCTGGCACAATACCCGGGTGAGAGGAAAATTGCTTGATTTTAGTGCTAACATTAACCCTTATCCCCCGGAAATACCCTGGACTCCGGACCCGGCGACCCTGAAGGATTATCCGGATGACCAATATGAGACCCTCAAAGAGGTGATCGGCAGGAGGTTCAGACGGGATGCGGCGGAGATCGCCGTCGGCAACGGATCCGTCGAATTGATTCGCGCGTTCTGTTCTGCCGTGCTCGGAGCCGATGACGCCGCCTGCATCAAACCCCCAACGTTTGCCGAATATGAGATGGCAGTCCGACTCGCCGGTGCTCGGTGCACCACCGAGGAGCGCGGAGTTGCAGTTCGGTTTCTCTGCAACCCGAACAACCCCACGGGAAGACTGTACACCCGTCCGGAAGTACTCCAGGTGCTTGAAGAGAATGCCAAACAGGGATCATACCTCTTCCTCGACGAAGCGTTCATCGAGCTCGCTGACCCGCGCCAGAGTCTCGCCGAGATCTCGCATGAGAACCTCTTTGTCCTGCGTTCCCTGACAAAGAGCTTTGCCGTGCCAGGCATTCGGTTCGGCTACGCCTTCGGTACCCCAGAACTGATCGAGAAGATAGAGACGGTCCGTCTTCCCTGGACGGTCAACGCGTTCGCCGAGGCTTTTGCCATCGAGGCCTTCCGACACTACGAGAGGCTTGAAGAATCGCGGGAGCGGATAGCCCGCGAGCGCGACTGGCTCTCCGGCCGGTTGAGAGACCTTGGGCTTTCCTATGAACCCCCATCTGCAAACTACATCCTGCTGGAAGTCCCGACGGATGCGGAGGTTCTAGTCAGGCGGCTCCTTGAACGCGGTATTCTGGTCCGTGACTGCCGGTCGTTCGGACTTCCCCGCCACATCCGCGTGGCTGTCCGGACCCGGGAAGAGAATAGACAACTCATCGAGGCACTTGAAGCATGCTTGTCCTGATCATGGCCGGAGGGGAGGGGACGAGGCTCCGGATGGGCGAAAAACCGCTTGTCACCATCTGCGGCAAGCCTATGCTCTCCTACGTCATCGATGCTTTCTCGTCGGCAGGGCACGACGTGGTCGTGGTTGCCTCGCACAAGACACCGTTCACCAAGAACTGGTGCCGGGCCCAGGGGATCACCCTGTATGAGGCAGAAGGGCTCGGCTACGTTGAGGATATCCATGCGGCGGCAGCAGACCTCGAGGAGGAGGGAACGCCCTTCTTCACCTGCGTATCCGACCTCCCCTGCCTGGCGCCCGAGATCATCGCCAGCATCGAGGGCGCCTGGCGCCAGGCGGGCGTTCCGGCATGCTCCACGTGGGTTCCCCGCGACCTTGTTAGAGAGCACGGCTGCCGTACACAGTACATAGAATCGATCGACGGCGTACCCGCCTGCCCGGTGGGGATCAACATCCTGACGGCCGGGGATCTCGACGTCCCACAGGATGAGTTGCGACTCCTCCTGCATGATCGGAGGCTCGTCTTCAACATCAACACACGGGAGGAACTGGCGCTGGTGCAGAGGTATCTCTGCCGAAAACGCGGACCGTAACGCCGTTTTCGAATGTCGATGGCGCGAAACCCCCAGGCAGGGCTCGGCAAGACCTCATGGAGAGCCGTGCATAGTGGGAGTGTCGCTCGCCCAACCCGTCAACCATCGCCCCGGGGGCACTCCCCGGGGGAAGGCAACTTTGGGGCATTCTCACCGGGGCAGGCACGCAGGGAAAACTGTATTATCGGACTATCACCTACCCATATACATGGAATCCTGCCGGGAAATCGAACTAGAGGGCCATATCATCGATTCAGGTGTAATGACCCTGGTGTTTGACAAGATTATGGATATGGGGGGAGAGTTCGAGATCCTCACCTTCAATGTTGGGAAGCAGAAGACAGACACAAGTTACGCACGGCTGCGCGTGACGGCACCTACCGACCAGCAACTTGATGCCATCCTATCAGAGCTGCACCGGCTTGGCGCNCGCACCCCCGAGATCGAGGACGTCATCCTTGTACCGGCAGAGGGTGACCGGATCCTCCCAAAGGGGTTCTACTCGACCACCAATCATCCGACCTTCGTAAAGTACCAGGGTGAGTGGCTGCCCGTCGAGCATATCGAGATGGACTGTCATATCGTCATCGATGAGAGAGAGAAGCGCGCCATCTGCACTCCGATCTCAAAGATCAAGGCCGGNGATCTCGTCGTCGTCAGCGAGACGGGAGTCCGGGTGGTCTACCCTGAGCGGCCGCGCAAAGTCAGCACATTCGAGTTCATGCATGGGACCGTCTCATCGGAGCGGCCGAGCGAGGCGATCATTGGAAAGATTGCCCGCGAGATCCTGGAACTGAAGAAGAGAGGAGAGAAGATCGGGCTCGTCGGCGGTCCGGCCATCGTCCATACGGGAGCTGCCGCCGCTCTCGCGAGGATGATACGCGCAGGCTACATCGATGTGCTCTTTGCGGGGAACGCTCTCGCCACCCACGATATCGAGTCCAACCTCTTTGGGACATCGCTTGGAATGGATATCAAGACNGGTAAGCTTATCACCGGCGGGCACAAGCACCACATCCGCGCAATCAGTGAGATCATGCGAGCGGGCTCCATCAAGAACGCGGTCGAGCAGGGGATCGTCACCGGGGGGATCATGTATGAGTGCGTGAAGAAGGGAATCCCGTTCGTGCTCGCCGGTTCCATCCGGGACGATGGACCGCTCCCCGATACGATAACGGATGTCGTCGTAGCACAGGACACCATGCGCCGCTACATCCACGACCTCAGCATGGTGGTGATGGTAGGAACACTCCTTCACTCGATCGCCGTCGGGAACTGCCTTCCCTCGTACGTCAAGACCGTCTGCGTCGATATCAATCCCGCATCGGTGACGAAACTGATGGACCGGGGTACGACGCAGGCGATCGGCGTCGTGAGCGACGCCGGAACGTTCCTCCCGCTTCTCTGCGAGCACCTGGAAAAATTGGAGAAGTGCTAGCGGGTAAGCGGCATACAGAACGGCTCTTCCTGCTCCAGCACGAACTCCCACTCTCCTTTGCACTCGCACTCCGTCTCCGCAAGAGCACGCAGAAGTTCTACATCCCCGGATAGCGAATATTCGCCAATTCCTTTCACGATCGGGGCGTCGCAGGCGCCGCAGTTGTGTGGTCCCCGGACCTGTCCGCCGCCAACAGGGTCGCAGAGGACATGCACCGGTGCTCCAATCAATACGTCAAGAACACTCCAGAGGTATGGCGGGCGGTACGCGTTCTGGTTCCAGAGGCGCTCGACCTCGGTTCCGCTCTGGACGGTGCAGAGGTTCATCGAGATGCTGTCTGCGACGGAAGCGACGTCCTTAATGGAGCGCACCATGTCGTCACGCGCCTCACGCTCGGTCAGGAACGGCGGTTTCATCAGCAGGTAGGCCTTCACATCCGCTCCGACGGCATGCGCAACCTCTGCTGCACGGAGAAAGTCGGCGTATGTGAACCCCTTATCGATGCTCTTCTCCCTGATGGCGTCGTTTGTGGTCTCCAGACCCACAGCAATGGAGAGCGGTCGATCCCAGGCCCCGGTATCAATACCCTCCAAAAACTCCCGGAGCGCTTCCGCGTCGACGTACTCAGGCCGTGTCTCGGCGATCACGAGTTTGCCCCGGAATGCCTCCGCAACTGCGCGCCGGGCGGCGGGGGGGACCTCATCGGGATCGAAGAAACTTCCAGACGTGAAGATCTTGAGCATCTGGTAATCATCGTCGGAGAAGTTCTCTTTCACCCAGCGGACCTGGCGGATCAGCCGGTCGGTAAGTTCATCCAGAGGGAGGTCCTGGTAGCGTTCGTGCCGGTAGCCGCACATACGGCATCGGTTCCAGGAACAACCGCCGCTCCGAAAGATTACCGTCAGCGTATCGAGGATCTGACCGTTATAGCGGTCTTTCCCCCGCCAGGACGCCAATGGCTTCTCGATTGATTTGGATAGCATTATACCTCATATTCGTTGATGTACTGATATGAAAAGGATCGCATGGCTGACGGTCATCGCCGCGATGCTGCTTGTTAGTACAGCATCAGCTGCGTATGTCGCAATCAGTGCTCCACAGACGGTAAACGTCGGCGAACCGCTCGAGGTCACAGGGACTACGATCGCGCAAGGGCTCACGCGACCCTCACTCAACCCCGGGTTCAGCACGGAGATCGTCCTGTACTATGCCCAGCACACGAAGCGCGAGGTTGACCGCAAGACGATCGTCGTGCAGCAGGATGGTTCGTTCTCGACGACGTTCGAGACCGAGGGGCTTGCTGTAGGGCTGTACTCGATCGAGCTCGTCGATCCTACACGGACCACCTTTGGGAGCAGTTCGAAGATCCGGCAGCTCGTCACCCTGGTCGACAGGTCTGGAAGCCTCACGGTGACCTCCCCGCTCAACNAGGACTTCGATGGGTACCTCGATCTCCAGGGTGCAGTAAGCGGCATCGGCAGCTCGGGCATACAGATCCAGGTAGAACATGATGGTTTCATCGTTTACGGGCCGGAGTTCATCAGCACTGATGCAGACGGCAGGTTCGATACGGCGGTGCCCATCTCCAGCGGAGGTTCGTACAAGGTCACCTTCGCTGACATCGACGGCTACATCGATAGCCAGGACTTTGTGGTAAGCGGTGCACCGACTCCCACGTCGATCCCGGGGATATCCGCCAGTGCTCCCGCCTCGCGGTCCGCGCCGGCGTACTTCGAGATCGATACCCGGAGCGGCACTGTGGCGATCGCAACCTCAGCCGGGATCGACTGGGTGGTCGAGTATATCGATGAGGATGAAAGACACCACAAGGTGAATAATAAGGGCCTCCTCGAACCCGAGACCGCAGAGTTCGCCGCGCGTGGGGGTGTGGTCTACGTCAAGGTCTACCCCATGAGTTACAACGACAGCGGAACGGTGCAGATCTCGGCTACGAATGCCAAATCAGTCAGGGTGAGCAAGGCCGCGCCTGCACTCTTTGGAGACGCGACCCCCACCCCCGCCCAGGCTGCACCGCTCCCGGCGGCCCTGGCACTCATTGCACTCGTAGCAGTCATCCTCGCCCGCCGGGGATGAACAACCTTTTTTTTATCCCACGACCAATAGGTTAAGGCGAGCCGGGATAGTCTAGTCCGGGAAGGCGGTGGCCTTGAAAGCCACTGGTGCTTGGCACCTCGGGAGTTCAAATCTCCCTCCCGGCGCTCACGATTTTGTGCAGTTTTTCAAATTTGGCAATTTCCAGCCATTTCACCCTTCAAGAAGCGGATAGCTCCGCTCTGTTGAAACCCTGTTCCGGTCTTTCCCTGCCCCGATGAGGGCGGTGCTGACCCGGTTTGTCCCCGGGATCGGCCTTTTCCCTCGGCATGTCTCCCGACAGTGGACCGTGGTGGCCTGCGCACCACCAGGTGCGATACCCGGGGGGAAGCCGTGTCTCGGAGTGCCCCATGAGTGTGACTTTCGAGAACCAACTGGTGGGGATTCAACAAATCCGATAGATCGATAAATCTTACCGATTGAAAAGCATCCAATTATTTAAGGAGCACATTATGAGGAACAATCTCGCCATCCCGCTGTTGTGCAGTTCAGCGATCTACTTTTTCTTTGTAAACTTTTATCTTCTGGTCTTATTGGGACCCCCTCTACCTGTCCCGCCAAATATGAATTGGTTCTGGGGTCTTGTTCCGACTGCTTTCGGCTTCGTATCCCTGGCGGGAACAGTTCTGGTCCTGAAGAATATCCAGAACAGATCAAAGAAATGGTACCTCGGAATTCCCCATACCATCGTCCTGATCGTTATCACCGTCATAGGACCACTTGTCATGATTTCTGGAGGAATGTATATAATGGAATTCCTGTATATTCCTCTCGTGCTTCTCCCGATAACTTCCGTGGGTTTTTTCGGGGCATATTCCGCGTCAAAACGGATTGCAGCCACTGTTGTTATGATTATCCCGGCATTGATCAGTATCTACGCAGTCTTCAGTTGTTACGCCGTAGTTCGCGCTGTTCTGTTCCCGCTCCGGACGTCATGGGCTGTTATCTCCGGACTGGAGGTAATTTACTTGCTCATACTGATGCCGGTCATCGGGCTGTGTTACATCGCATTGGCTCTCATGCCAGCAGATGATCGTAATTCTTAGGAGCATGCTATAATCTTCGAAGCGTGAGCGGAAGCGACCGTGAGAAGACCGAAGGTCTTCGAGAGTGCCGAAGGGCTGAAGGGCCGGAGCTCGAGCACCATCAGGCGCGAAGGTGTCCCTCTTCCGGCAACAGCGTTTTGGGACAACTTCAAGAACAATCTGAAAGTTTCAATAATCTTCATGTCGCTCGTCTTCTTCTTTCCCTATAAAAACTACGTAGTTTGGCGCTACGGCCACACGCTCTTCCGGGACCGCGAGGTTTTTGAGTTCGCCTATGCCCAAAACACTCCACCACCGCGACGCTCAGATTCGTGAACTCGATAACGATAGTGCTTGAGATCATCACAGCCGCCGTCTCACTCCTCCCTGATCCAGCCCGCCCGGACCCACCGCTCGTACTCGTCCGGCCGCCAGTCGCGGTTCGTCCGCACTATACCGGCAAAGTACTCCCGGTTCTCTGCCATCTCGGCCTCCTGGTCCGGGTACTGCGGCCGTTCGTCGATGGCGCGGACCAGCCGCCTCCCGAGATCGCGTGCCGCCGATTCTGCCCTATCGATCGCCTCCGGATCGTCTCCGAGCGCGACGCTCATCCCCCCAACCGTCGTCACC
>JGI24713J26584_10002179_pt1 | contig 13742 bp, 12 predicted proteins | sample BioPla4DNA1_FD_26584 | JGI IMG/M metagenome (IMG submission 26584) | reverse complement strand
AAAAAACACTTCATTAGTTATATTCACCTGCTTATCCAAAACATCAAAGGCCCTTAAAAACTGCAAGGAATTATTATTAAATATTATGTTGTGAATAATATAGGGAATCATATAAGCAGTATCATATATAGGATTAGTTTCTGCCATATCATTGTAGCTTTCTATATTGCTTGTATCTATATCATAATATCCTTTTATTAATTCATTAATTCTTTCCTTTAAACTATCAGAAACAGAATTGCTATATTCAAACCTGATCTCTGAAAAATCCACCGATTCCAAGGCACTAAAATAGCTTAAAAAGGACTGGAATGCCTCAATAAAGTTGTCCTCAGAAAAGCCTGTAGAATCAATTACAATAAGAGGCTTAATATCAATATCATATAAAAACTCTAGCACTTCCTTATTTCTATTCCAGTTAAAAAATGATGATTCAGGAAATATAGCCATATCCGTACTGAATACATTTAATATTCTTCCATACTGGAAGCCAATCTCTCCCTGCAATTCCTCTAGAGTATCCTTATTGTCTTCAATTAAAAGATCAAAGGCATCTCCAATGGTAATAACATTTTTAAAGTCCTTATTAAAGCAACCTAGGTCATTATCTACATCTATATCAATTTTAATTAGCCTATCCTCATAGTTAAATCTATCATAGCTTTGCAAATAGCTTAATAGATAATTAATGCTATCCTTTAACTGAAGCTTTTCTACCTTTTTAAGCTTTTCAAGGTTTTCCTCGTTTACCTTATATCTCTTTCTAAACTGTAAAGGCGTACACATGTAAAAGCGCTTGAAATTTTTATTATAGTATCTAAGGTGAGAAAATCCTACTTCCTCAGAAATTTCTGATAGGGTTTTATCACTATCTAATAGCAGCTTTATAGATTCTTCCACCCTAGTCAGGTTTAATAGTTCTGTAAAGCTATAACCAGTGGCATATTTGATTTCATGGGATAAGTATCGAGGACTTAAAAACTCTTTTTCAGCAATATCCTGCAAGGTTATATTTTGATTGTAGTTATTTGCAATATATTTAGATATACTATGGTATCTTCTAAATAAGTTTATATCTTCTTTTAGCTCTTCCTTTTCATAAACTAGATAATTAAAATTGTTTATAAGATGATAAAGCAGCTCGACCAAAATTTCCTTTATATTTTCATCGTAATCCTCTTGCTTTTGAACCTTTTCACATAATATAGCTGCCAGCAAGGCCCTTAACTCCTCATATTCCTCTCCTGCCTGAGCATTTTCAGTGGAGGAATCGGTATAAAAGTACATGTTTTCAATGTCAGAATAGTATCTTTCAAAAAAGTAGGGATCAATATAAAAGATTAATACCTTATTCTCTCCCCCTTGGCCTTTCAAATGATGAACCTCATCCATATTGATAATTTCAAGTTCTCCAGCACGGATTTCATACTTAATTGAATTAATGTAGACCTCTAGCTTGCCTTCTAACACATAAATAATCTCTATGCAATTATGCCAATGAATAGGATAATCTTCTATACTAACAAAGGAAACCTCAACAGGCACCCCTACATCNTAATTTATATACTCTCTTCTCAAGGCAAAGCTCCTTTCTTATGAAAAGTATCTACAAGTTTATAAGTTTTCATCCTCTGTTACTATATATATTATATCACTATTAGAACATTTGTTGGCTATGATATTGTGAGTTATTTATATTGGTGTACCTGAGATACAGAAGGCACCATGAATAGCTTTTTTACATTCTCAACCTTCAAATTACGATAATATATTTGAGTAGTCTTGCTATCAGTCCTTACTATAGCTTCTTTTCCATTGCTGNCAGTTATATTTTTAAGATAAATATCAACCTTAAAGGTTGTTCCTCCCTTTTGACGAATAAGCTTACCAAAATTATCGACCTTAAAGTTGCTTACCTTGAAAGTACAGGGCTTATTGATTTGAAAAACCTTATCATCAGCCTTGTAGGCTTCACCGCTATTAACAATCACAGTACCTTCACCCTTAACCGTAAGGGCATCCTTTCCAACATCCTCCCAAATGACGTTTTCTACTATATTATCACCATAGCAGTGAATGCCATCTGCTCCCGGTGCTGCAATTCGTACGTTTATAAGGGTTGCGCCCTTTTCCAGCTTGAATATGGGCTTTTGATTTTCTGATTGACTACCATCTCCTAAACCCTTAGCTACAATGGTTTGCCCCTTTCCATCATATACAGTATTGGTCTTCACTACAATGGTCTTTGTTATAACCTTTGTGCTTCTATCTGCCTTGGTTGGCTTAGCTGCAGTTTTAAGAAACATAGCTCCTGTGAAGAAAACTGTTGCTAAAGCAATTATTCTTTTTCTCATCAAAATATCTCTCACTCCTCTATATCATCTTAATAAATACATAAATTTTGATTTAATTAAATGAATTTTTAACCANCATATCCTTCCCCTTTTTTACACTAAGCATATAATAAGTACGTCTATATTTTATACATGAATCAAAATTATAATTCTGCTCTTTCTCTCAAGCAATATATTAAAAGTCGAAATTGGATTTATGCAGAAATATCAATATATTCAATGAAGTTCATATATTTTGGAAGCTAAATTGCTACAACCATCCTCAACCATTGTTGCCAACCACTTGAATTTATGGTAGCCTTGAATAAAAAGGCATTTCACCTTTTTTAGGTGAGGTGTCTCCTTATTTTATTGCAAAAAATTAAAAGGAAGTGTATTTATGAATCGGAAGGTTATATCAAAGACTACCATGGAAAAAATAGTAAAGCAACTAACTGAGTTAGAGGANCAAAAATCAATAATTTTAGAAAGATACTACTCGGAACCATCTTCTAAAAGGGATAACTTTAATAAAATGATCCAAAGGTATGTAAGCTACACTGAGAATTTTTTAAAAAATGTATNGGTAGTGGATGAAGATACTTCTTCCTTACCCTTCGTTACCATAAACAGTGATGTAGAAGTTACAGATTTAGAGGAACAGGAAACCTATACCTTGCGCATTGTTTCCCCACTTATTGAAGAAAGTCCTGTAAACGTTAACTGCGTTTCTTATCTCTCTCCTGTAGGCAGCGCGCTACTATTAAAGGAGGTTAATGATGAAATCCGTATACAAGTTTCCTCTCAAGTACTTAAGTACAAGATAAATAATATTTGGATAATGGATGCTTAGCTATTCTATGGACAAACAATAAGAATCCACAAAGGTGGATATTTGNATCTAGCGTTAGATAACTGCTATTGTATATCTTAGTTATTGCTGCTATTGCACAACTAGTAAAAGCTGTTGCTTATGCAACAGCTTTTACTAGTTTAACAGTTTTTATAAGAACCACTACCTTATCGGTAACTGAAATTTACTAGGGAGTAAATTCTATTCTACAGCTATGTTGCTTTGTTTCAAAAAAGAGTTGCCGGATAAGAAGGATATTAGGACAAGCAGTAAAGAGGATTTCTATCAAAAAAACTGTTGCACAAGTAACAACTTACTTCTCGTGCAACAGNCCCAATAACTATTTTATGGTAAACCCATTATTAATAAAGGCTTCTTTTACCTTTTCTAGGTCAATTTTTTTCATTTCCGCCCCTTTTTCAATGGTCATAAAACGTCCAGCAGTATTTAGCATGGCTGGATTTGCGATGCTTTCAAAGCCCAAGTCTTTCATGATATCAATTATCTCTGGATATTCCCTGCATAGTTCATAAACGGATTTTGATAAATCTAAAATTTTTCCCATGATTTTATCCTCCCCTATAAGCCTTGCTTCCTTTATTATCAGCATATGATTTACATAATGAACTTTAGTAAGCTATAGTTTATAGGTTTAGATTATATTGAATTTCACATTTTGTATGTGATTGGAATCACAATCATATGGATTAATTAATGTTTTTTGCTTTTACATAAATATTTGCTCAAACATTCTTCTGCTATAAACTCCTATATCAGAAGGATTTAACATATTATTTTTCTCCTTAACATCCATAAAATAATCTGCTATTAACTTTTTCTCAATAATTCTATCGGTGGATGAAGATGCAGGTAATTCTCCCNGTGTAGCAAGCCAAGGAGTCTCCGCATGGGTGAATGCTTCTAGCACCTTTCCGCTATAACAGCTGAGATGTTTTATAACACTATCAATAATAGCTTTTTCAGAAACAGTTAAATTAAATTCCTCTATAACTTTTGAAGTATTTATAACTTCAAACCTATACTCTCGATATTTAAAATATATATCTCTATATACTGGCCCATGAACCCAAGCTTCACAATTTTCCGTAAAGATAAACTGGTTAACAAAAGCATAATAAAATCCCTGAACATAGTATAAAAGCTTTTGTAATGCCAGTGGTGTAATATCTTCGCATTTACTAATGATGTAATTTGCAACTATATCTATCTTTGTATTTTCAGAACTGTTGCTTACTCCTAGGAGCATTTGCACTGCATGTTTACTCTTTTCATAGGTTGATTGTGATTTCAATCTATCTCTATTATTCTCTAAAATTGAAAGAAAGAACTCTGGTTCATCATAAATCTTCTTTAAAATTTCTGAATACTGCTTAGTTGGCATATCTCCATCATAATAACGACTAAAGGTCTGTTCTCCCCAACCTAACAAAATTGACAGCGGTCTTTTTCCTATTTTATATTTTTCTGGAATCTCTCTTATCTTTTCCAAAGAAATAATATCGTTTTGCTTTCTAAATTCCTTATAAAGCTGTTCCAAATTAAAATCATTGATTTCATGTACATANACCTCCTTATTACACTCTTCACAAATTCCTATTTTTCCATTATAGTTATAAATTTCTCCCTTCAAATCAGCACTCAAAAATTTATGTTTCTCAGTATAAGACACAACTTTTCTGCAATTCTCACAGAAAGTTTCTTTTCTAACCATTTAAAAATCCTCCTTCTTAATTTTATTAAGTCACCTAAATAGGTAGGTTATTGGTTTGTTCCTTTTATGAAATGAAATGGTAACTAGTCTCTTCTTATCACCATACTCTATGATATTGAATTTAGTATAAATATCAACAAATTCTTCTTCTCCCAAAATATTAAATAAATTTATCTGAGGACAAAATACATAAAGAATTTCATGCTCATATCCAGGATTAGTATTACATAATGAATAGCAAAAATCTGCGACTTGAATACTAAGTAGAATCTTCTTCTGTTTATCAGTATTTAACCTATATTCATTGATAAACTGAATATTTTCGTTTCTGTTCTCATTTAATGAAATTATGTAACGATTAGCATTGATACAATCTTTTATTTTTTGTAGGATTACTTCAACTTCCTCTTTGCTATAATTCCGATTGTAATGCTCCGACATTGGAACAGCTCCTTTCTTTAGTACTTATTATACTATATATTATGCACTATATCAATATCATATGTATCAATTGATACATTTTGTTAATCAAGTGTATAATTTGATACACCTTNCTCCTTTCTACCTTACCTTCTTTCACTTTCTAGAATATAATAAAGTAGTACAAGCAATTTTCTTAAAATAAATAATAAATAGCTAATGGGAAAGCTACAAGCAAACTATAATAATTTAAGGAGGCCCAAAAATGTTCCNCAAAATGAGAAGATTTAAGCAGCAAGTTTCAGAAGCTGAATGCAAAAAAGTATTAACAGAAGAAAAAAGAGGTACCCTTTCAGTAATAGGCGATAACGGATATCCCTATTCCCTACCAATTAATTTTTATTATGATGAAAAAGATAATCGAATTTACTTTCATGGAGCCAAGGAAGGCCATAAGGTTGATGCAATAAAAAAATGTGACAAGGTATGCTTTACTACATGGAATCAAGGCTTCAAAAAGGAAGGCTGTTGGGAGTGGAATATAACCAGCGTTATTATTTTTGGTAGAGCAAAGCTTATTCAAAATGGTGAATTGATAGAAGATAGGCTTCGTAAAATGGCTTTCAAGTACTATCCAACGGAAGAAGAGGCAGAAAAAGAGTTAAAACTTGCTATTGATAGAGTTCAGCTTTTCGCTATTGACATTGAGCATATGACCGGTAAGTTAGTTAACGAAAAATAATATAAACCAAATCCACCTCACCTTCATATTATAAAATGTACAAAATAATATGGAGGTTACCATGAAAAAATCTCATTTTAAAAAATTATCACTTATACTTACTATACTATTCCTTTCTACCCTATTCTATGGATGTCAAAAGAGCAATTCTAACTTAATCAAGGTGCGTCTCAATGAAGTAGTTAGATCTGTCTTTTATGCCCCAATGTATGTTGCTATCAGCGAAGGCTTCTTTGAAGAGGAAGGCTTGGACATCGATCTATCAACTGGACAAGGTGCAGACAAGACAATGCAGCAGGTGTTAAGNGGCAGTGCAGATATTGGTTTCTGTGGACCAGAACAAGTAATTTATATTTACAATCAGAATAGAGANGACCTACCAATATTATTTGCTCAGCTAACTCAAAGAGATGGCTCCTTCTTGGTTAGTAGAAAGGACGAACCAAATTTTGATTGGAAATCCTTAAAGGGTAAGACTATTATTGGTGGAAGACCTGGCGGAGTACCTGAAATGGCACTAGAACATGTGTTAAAGCAAAATGGCTTGGATCCAGATAAGGATGTGAAGCTTATAACAAATCTAGCCTTTACTGCTACTGCTGGTGCCTTTATGAGTGGAACAGGCGATTATGTTGCTCTCTTTGAACCAACTGCTAGTATGTTAGAGCAGCAAAACGCAGGCAAGATTGTAGCATCTATTGGAGAATCTACAGGACCTATTGCCTATACTTGCTTCTTTGCCACTGAATCCTATATTAATGAAAATCCTGAAGTTATACAAAAATTCACTAACGCCATTTATAAAAGCCAAATTTGGGTTGCAAACCACAGTGATGCAGAAGTAGCTAATTCTATAAAAGATTTCTTCCCTGGTACCGACATAAAATTAATAGAAACTGTTANTAAAAACTATAGAGAAATTGATGCTATTGCTGAAAAACCTACATTAAAGGAAGAAGAATTATCAAAGCTAATGGATATTATCCAGGAATATGATCCAAAGTTACTTAAGAGTAGACCAGCCTTTGATGTTATTGTAAATAACACTTATGCAGAGAAGGCTATTAAGGAAATTAATAAATAGATAATATTGAGGGACTGCTGTGCAAAATCAAATTTGATAGTTGTGCAGCAGTCCTTTTTGCCACATACCAATTTGTATAACTCTCACCTATATGCATAATAAATACTATTTATCATAAATAGTGCATTAATCTCAAAAATACATCATAAGAGTACAAGCATACTTTATTATTAATTAGGTTAAATTAAATTTGTAGCAAGATTTTTTTAACCAACTTAATAATAATATATTTAGCTATTAAGGAGGGTTACCAATGAGGAAATCTTTAAGTGTCACATTATCAGCTCTAGTATGCTTAAGTATGGCTGCCTGTGCTCCAAGAACAACTGCTAGAAACAACACCACTAATAGAGGCTACGATGATGCTAACATAATCCAAAAAACTAGGACAACTACTGGGATNAATAAGGTAACTAAGAACTACAAGGATGGTGTTTATACTGGCTATGGAGATATGACTTCCTCAGGCCGTCAAATGGCTATAGTTACCGTTCGTAATGGTAGAATAGTTGATGTGGATTTAACTACCATAAGCCCTGATAGCAATACTGGTGATAATAATCGNGCTATCAATGCTGGTAATAATCCAACTACCTCCATTAATAATATAAGAACTACTGGAACAGGAACAACTTCTAGAACTACAGGTATTAATAGTAATACAGACCTAAGGGATAACAATGTTACTGGTGCAAGAACCACAACTAATAAAACTCCTAATACCATTAATAGCACTGCTAACAATACCCCTGGGATAATAAATAGATTTACAAGAACCACCACAAATGATANAACCCATTATAATCACAATACAAACAATGAAATTACAAAAACAGGAGATGGCTTAACTGGAACTATAACTGATAATACCACTGCTAGAAATATAGCTGGTACTATAAACAATACTGTTGATGCAACTCTTACAAGAGTACGCACTATGTTGACTGGCTCAGTAATTCAAAATCAAGGCTATGACTTTGATACTAGCGATATAATAACTAATAATACTGATGCAAATACAAAATCTTCAGTTAGAAACTGGCAGCTAGCTATTAGGCGAGCCTTAGATAAAGCTAGTAGATAACTGTTAGGGCAGAGATTTTTCTCTGCCTTTATTTTATAACAAGTATAACTCCTCAATCATATAATGCAGTATAGGATTGCAAGGAGTTGATAAAATGAGCAAGGTAGAGCTAAAAAATATTTACATGAATTATCATACCGTCAAAGGCGAAACTGCAGCACTTAAAAATATAAATTTTTCAGTGAATCAAGGTGAATTTATTAGCATCGTTGGACCTTCTGGTTGTGGAAAATCTACCTTCCTAAATATTATATCTGGCCTAATAAAGCCTTCCTCTGGAGAGGTTTATTTTGAAAATAAAAAGGTTCAAGGTTACAATCCTAAGCTTGGATATATGTTTCAAAGGGATCATCTTTTTGAATGGCTTACGGTATGGAATAATGTAACCCTTGGTTTAAAGATCCAGCATAGACTGAACGACCATAATAAAGAAAAAATAGAAGCACTTCTGAAAAATTATGGTTTATGGGACTTTAAGGATTATAAGCCTTCCGAATTATCTGGTGGTATGCGACAAAGGGTTGCTTTAATTCGAACCTTGGCCCTTGATCCAGAAGNGCTACTCTTAGACGAACCCTTTTCTGCCTTGGATTATCAAAATCGCCTTAAGGTAAGTGATGATATTTACAGGATTATAAAAAGAGAAAATAAAACCGCTATCATGGTTACCCATGATATTGCTGAAGCTATTTCTACCAGTAACAGAGTTGTTGTTTTATCTAAACGACCAGCCTATATTAAAAAAGAAATATCCATCAACTTCTCAAGTACCTANGATTCACCACTAAAGTGCAGGAATGCTCCAGAGTTTAGAAGCTACTTTAATGAAATTTGGAAGGAGATGGATTTAGATGAGGATTAGTGACGAACACAGACAATATTTAAAGAAAATAAAAAGCTATAGTAGAAAGGTAATCTTTGCCCAAATAGCTATACTGGTGTTATTCTTTGTCTTATGGGAGTTACTAGCTGCCTATAAGCTTATAGATCCCTTTTTAACTAGCAGCCCTTCTCGTATGATAAAAAGCTTAGTTGAAATCTATAAAGAAGGTAGTTTATTTAAGCACATTTGGGTTACCTGCTACGAAACTATTTTAGGCTTTATATTAGGAACCATCCTAGGTACATTAATTGCCATAATTTTGTGGTGGTCTGATTTTATTTCAAAAGTCTTAGAACCTTACCTAGTGGTATTAAATGCCTTACCTAAAGTTGCTTTAGCGCCTATAATTATTTTTTGGGTTGGAAACGGAATGAAGGCTATAGTTATTATCGCCCTGCTTATCTCCATTGTAGTTACAATAATAACAGTTTTATCTGGTTTCCAAGAGGTAGATGAAGATAAGGTAAAGCTATTAAAAACCTTTGGTGCCAACAAGGTTCAAATTTTAACTCATCTAATAATTCCTGCTTCTATTCCTACCCTTGTTTCCGCCCTTAAAATTAATGTAGGCTTATCTTGGGTTGGTGTTATCATGGGAGAATTTTTAGTAGCAAGAGAGGGGCTAGGCTTTCTAATTGTTTACGGTGGGCAGATTTCACAACTAGACATGGTTATGATGAGTATTATAATCCTATCTGTTATCGCTTATGTAATGTATGCTGTAGTAACGGTTATAGAAAAAAAGCTGCAAAGCAAATACTGATTAAAAATTAAGCAGAACAAGAACTGTTCTGCTTAATTTGAATTTTCCGGTTGCACTTTTTCTCGCTTATCGTTTATTATGATGCTTTTACAAAATTTTATTTTTTTAGCACCGTTTATTGTAAAGTTATAGATTTCTCTTAAGAAATCCTCCTTGTTATACCTTCCCTTCTCCATATCAAAAAGCTTTTTCTCCAGCTTTCCAGTATAGTCCGTATCCATAATTTCTTTTACAGGGAAGTTTTCAATTAATTTAATACCTATATCTGTTATCAGCAAGGATTTACCCTTTGCATAGATGTATCCAGCAGTCTTTAATTTATTTATGGTTTCAGCTCTGGTGGCAGCGGTTCCTATAGAGTAACCATAGAGGATACTGTCATCTTCCTCCTCTTTATCCCCCCTATTTTTACCGCAAGTCTCCATGGCCTTCAGCAAAGTTTTCTCCGTATGATGAGCTGGTGGCTTAGTCTTCTTTGTTACCACATCTGCTTTAAGGATATCCACTTCCTCCCCCTTTTCTAAAGGTGGCAATAGTTCATCCTTTTTCTCCTCTTTATAGAGCTTTAGCCAGCCCTTACGTTTAAGAATCTTTCCCTTAGTGATAAATAGCCGATCATAGTTTTCACCTTTTACTTTTGTTATAACCTCGGTATTTTCATACTCTGCTGCCTCCATAAATTGCGAGATGAACCTATTCTTCACTTCCTCATATACTATAGCTTCATCCTGAGTTAAATTCTTTGGTTTGATATATGTAGGCATAATAGCACTGTGGCTTTCTACTTTAGCATTGTTAAATACCTTTTTTGAATCATTAAAAACTATTTCATCCTTAAAAGGAAGATCTGCCTTTAAGGTTTCTAACACATTTCTAGCCTTATCCTTTATAGTCTCCTCTAAAGCTGTACTTTCTGTTCTAGGATAGGTTATATACTTCTTTTCATATAAGCTTTGGGCTACCTTTAAAACCTTATCTGCAGTCCAGCCCTTATACTTGCTAGTAATATGCCCCTGCAAATTACTTAAATTAAATAAAGAAGGAGAATTCTCATATTTTATTTCTACTTTTTTCTCTTCAATAATCCCCCTCTTACCTTCAATCTCCATCTTTAATTTTTCCACGCTTTCTTTTTTGGGAAACTTATCATTTTTGCCATGAAAAAACTTGCCCTTATAGCTTCCCCCTTCAGCCATAAACTCTACCATTAATTCATAGTTAGTCTCAGACTTAAAATTTTTGATTTCCATTTCTCTATCGTATATCATTTTTAAAGTAGGCATCAACACTCTACCTATATTAAGCAAGCTACCCTTCNCTCTAGCAAACTTTAAGGTTGCAAGAGAGGTAAAATTTATTCCTATTATCCAATCTGCTAGCTGTCTACTTACTCCAGCATCCTGCAGCGGCTTCATTTCCTCATTAGTTTTCAAAGCCTCTAGACCTCTCTTAATTTCTTGAGGTGTCCACTCGTTAATCAATATTCTTTTAATAGGCTTATTAGCCTTTATATAAGAAAATATTAATAGGGCAATTAACTCCCCTTCTCTATCATAGTCCGTAGCAGTTATGATACTTTCTACATCTGGCCTTTCCACAAGAGCCTTAATAATCATTAATTGCTTTTTAGCTCCTGCATCTTCCTTGTTTTTATTCTTATCATCTGGCTTAATCTTATATCTAAACTTCTCTGGTATATAGGGAAAATAGTCAAAGTTCCACAAAGCAAACTTTTCATCATAATCCTTACAATCACAAAGAGTCACCAAATGACCATAAGCCCAAGTAACGATATATTCTTCCCCTTCTAAGTATCCATCCTTTTTCTGTTTGCAGTTTAAAGCTTCTGCTATATTTCTACCAACGGAAGGCTTCTCTGCCAGTATCAATTTTTTCATTTATATCACCAAGAACTATTATATAACAAGTTCAGCTATTTTGATAGGTATAAATGATGTGCTAAATGGTAGATATCTTCTACTAGTAAAATTGCATTGAATTATTAATTAATGATATAATTTTATCTTTTTTTAATTATATATTATTGTTTTTACGATAATTTTAGATGTATACTTATTCTTAAAGGATAAATCGATCACGAAGATAAGTTATTACATACAACAAAAGGAAATTATAAAACTTTTTTTAATTCAGTAAATGGGGTTTTTGAGCTAAGAACTGGCTTTGCATTACTCAGTGTTATATATAGCCGAACTATATTTCCTGTACTAATAATTATTCAATTTATACTAGTTCTCTTTGTACAACAANCTGACAGNTTCATAAAAGTATTTTTAGATACAAGTAGTTTTAAATACTCACAGATACCTGCTCCACCACCAATAGTAATTCCAGGAGATTCTCATTACTTATGCACAGTTTCAGTGAAAGGACATAAAAGAATTGTAAAGCCTATAAGAGCTGGTATCAGACATGGAAATAGAATAGTAGTAAACAGGCAGCTATTAGTTGCCAATGCCTTTGAAAATATACTGGAGCAATATACCCCCAGTTTCCATAAATTTATTAGATATGTTCATGACAAATACGGGTATCCCTTAAGCAAACATATAAATAGCCCTTTGTCAGCAGATTTAGTTTATATTTTAATGAAGCCCTTAGAATGTTTTTCTATTAATTCTATATACAGTAGATAAAAATCCTGAGAACAGGATCCATATCCAGTATAGTGAGTTAAGAAAATATTGTATGAAAGGANGTGAACCTATAGGATGATTACAATTGTAAAGGCACTAAATCAAGTTACTGGTGCAGAATTAATTTTGCTCGGAGCATTATTATGTATCTTAATATTTACAGCAGCTTTTGCATTATTTAAGTCTAATAGGAGCAAGAAGGCTATATTTCGCTATTTAATGTCTACGATAATAATATTTGAGCTATGCGACTTAATATGGATATCCTATCTATTTCCTAATGGCGAATACATAAATAGGGGCTTAATAGGTGCACATATCTTTTTAATTCTTCCGTTGTTTTTAATATTTTTAAACATCTTCTTAACCTATATAAACAAGCAAAATTTGAAGAAGATATAAATTAAACTATTAGAAAGAGCATGTTGCTTAAACTAATTAACATGCTCTTTTACTTTTCCTTAAACTTATTTTGAGATTATTATTCCACATTCGGTTAAAAGCCCAATGTTCCATCATTGTTTAATTATAAGGTTATCAATCTAATATTTTGCTGAAATATTGGATAGTATAATAAGTTTCAAATCCAATTTCCTTGTAGAACTCTCTGCTTCCACCTATCATATAGGTAGCTCCCATTTGGGCTGTTCTATTTATTGCTTCATAAAGGAGAGCTGTAGCCAAGCCCTTTCGTCGATACTTTGGAACAGTAGATAGGGGCTCAAGAAAAGCATAATGATTAACATCATCCATCTAAATTAGTCCATATGAACAATAATCACCATTATCAGCTTTTACAAGGAAAAGCAAGTCCTTTCGAAAATGTGGCATATTTAATCCTAGCATATACCCATCAAGGTCGTTGTCATCCTCGTGGTCAAACCCATTCCAAACCGCATTTGCCGCCTTTTTATAATCATTTTCTTCATCGAAAGTAATAATCTTAAAACCATCTGGAAGTTCAACCTTAGGCAATCCCTTTGAGTAATCAAAAACTGTTAAATCATAGTCCCATGAAAAAGAATACCCTTTTGATACTAATATTTTTTGAAAATCAGGCTCAACTGTAGTAGCTCTAACCTGCAAAAATTTTTTTCCATCTTCATTTATGGAATATAGATTTTTTTCAGCATATTCAAGAAGTTCAGCTTTTAGGTATTCATAGCCATTAGCAGTAAAAATAAACGCTTC
>JGI24713J26584_10002170_pt1 | contig 13788 bp, 9 predicted proteins | sample BioPla4DNA1_FD_26584 | JGI IMG/M metagenome (IMG submission 26584) | reverse complement strand
TTTTAAAGAATAGTCTTGCTCCTTGTTTGTAAATGGTCTATACTACAACAAGAAGAAACTTAAAGGAGGGTTATCATGAAAAGGATTGTTCTTGGTGGATTCTTGGTGGATTGTTCTTGGTGCTAATTGACAGTTCAACTTTCCCGGTGCTATAATGAAATTGTTGTGGGCCTGTAGCTCAGCTGGGAGAGCGCTGCGTTCGCAACGCAGAGGTCGGGAGTTCGATCCTCCTCAGGTCCACCAAGGTTGCAAGCAAGTGACTTGGGTCAATAGATCCAAGTCTTTTTCCTATTGATGGAAACTTATGTTTAAGGCAACCCTGGCACTTCAGAAACAGATTTTACATCTCCCTTACTAGGGATAGTTTGACAAATCTCCTACATAAAAAGACTCCAGGTAAGGAAAGAGTAACTGCATGAGGGATAAACGAAAACTTAAAAGTGCCGAAGGCCGCAGGAGGGTTTTATGAGGACTTTCATTGCAATAGATTTGCCTNCTGAGATCAAGGCTCAAGTTTCACAATTGCAGAAACAGCTAAAGGATAAACTGCCAGCTCTCTCCTGGACAAGGCCGGAAAACTTTCACCTCACTCTGCTTTTTCTGGGTGAACGGACAAAAAACGAGTTGGAAGGAATAATTAACATACTCGATAGGATCCCTTGGCCTGGAGCATTTACCTTCGCTTTGGATAAGCTTGAGCTTTTCGGCACTTATTCCAGACCCAAAGTACTGTGGCTGGGACCAGGAGAGGGGAGAGAGGAGCTTGGGAAGTTGGGAGGCTTGGTTCGGTGCGCTTTAGGTGAGGAAGAACCCTTTGCTCCACATCTGACCCTGGCACGGTTTCGTAATCAGAAACCCCGTGATATTAAAAGCATTCTGGGGCCAGTTGCAGAAAACATTCTGGTGCCTGTGCATGAGGTGACCCTTTTTGAGAGCAAGTTAGGGGCAGGACCCCCTCGATACATACCAATAAAAAAGTGGATGCTGGAAGGAGATAAGAAATGATCGATCTAAAATTAATCCGTACAAACCCCGAAATCGTGAAAGAAGCATTGGAGAAAAGAGGAGAAGACACATCTGTCCTCGAGAGGATCAGGCAGCTTGATGAGGCAAGACGGGATCTGCTCTATCGAGTTGAACAGCTGAAAAGCCTTCGCAACAGCACCTCTGAAAAAATTGGGCAGTTGAAGAAAGCCGGCAAAGACGCCCAGGATTTAGTGGACCAGATGCGGCAGGTTGGGGAGGAGATCAAACAGCTGGACGGAGAGGTTCGGGAAACTGAAGAGAAAATCCAGGACCTGCTCCTTAATATTCCAAACATCCCTCACAGCTCAGTGCCAATTGGCAAAGACGATTCTGAAAACGTAGAAGTTGCCCGCTGGGGAGAGCCTCGAGAATTCGACTTCGAGCCCCTTGCCCACTGGGAGATCGGCGCGAAATTAGGCATTTTGGATTTCGAACAAGCTGCCAAAATCACAGGCGCCCGTTTCACTGTCTACAGAGGATTGGGAGCGCGTCTGGAGCGGGCAGTGATGAACTTCATGCTGGATCTGCACACCCAAGAGCACGGCTATCAGGAGATCTTCCCGCCTTTCCTGGTGAACAAAGACAGCATGATCGGCACAGGACAGCTGCCGAAATTTGCTGAGGATATGTTCAAGTGCGATGGCCTTGATTACTACCTCATCCCCACCGCCGAGGTGCCAGTGACCAACCTCCACCGGGGAGAGATTATAGATGGTGATCAGCTGCCCATCTATTACGCAGCCTACACAGCATGTTTTAGGGCAGAGGCAGGAGCTGCCGGACGGGACACAAAGGGCCTTATCCGCCAGCATCAGTTCAACAAGGTTGAATTGGTTAAATTTGTCAAACCTGAAACATCCTATGAAGAACTAGATAAGCTTGTGGCTGATGCCTCCGAGGTATTAAAACGGTTAGGACTGCCCTTCCGTCAGACTATGATGTGCACAGGCGACGTTGGTTTTGCTGCAGCGAAAAAATACGATCTAGAGGTTTGGCTCCCCAGCTACAACCGGTACGTTGAAATTTCATCCTGCAGCAATTTTGAAGATTTCCAGGCCCGCAGGGCTCAGATTCGCTTCCGCAGGGAGCTGGGAGCAAAACCGGAATTTGTGCATACTTTGAATGGCTCAGGACTTGCAGTTGGCAGAACTGTGGCAGCCATCCTGGAAAACTATCAAAACGAGGACGGAACCGTGACTGTCCCTGATGCACTGCGTCCTTACATGGGCGGAATCACACTTATCGATTAGGAGGTGATGCCGTGGCCCAGCATGCCTGCAAATGGCGGCGCAGCATAGTAGAGCGGCCGTGGCAAATATACTATAAAAATTCCCCCTGGAAAAAGAAAAGCAAGCCCCCTAAGGCTGCAGAATGGCGGGCTGATAAAGTCTGGATCAAAACTTGCGAGGAATGCGGCTACACTGCTGAGGTAACTGGAATCCCTATCTCTTCCCGCAGAGCNGGGATTCTCGACCCTGACCACGATCCTTTGGCGGTAGTGAAAGGCGAGGAACGAATTGACGAGCGGCTGACTATGGAGATCGTGCTGCGGGAATTGGTGCGTGTATCTAAGGGATCAGATGAAGAAATACCTGCAGAACCAGATCCTGACATGCGCCCAGAACCTTTGGGAAGCGCAGCAAACAGCAGGCTGGTGAACCTGACCATTAAAGCCGGTTCAGATATTTTAGTGCTGGCATATGTCATCGAAACGCTTTTGCGAAATGGCTTAATTCAGGTGGAAGCCAAAAACGTCNGCAAAGACGAGATAGATCTGCAGACAAGCAGAGTCTACCTAGAAGCACACGCTTATAAACCCTTGGCAGCTTACTTTAAGAAATTAGATCAGGACGAGCCCAGGCAAGAAGCAATTGGGCTCCTTTCCACATATTTCGATACCANACCTCCTATGCCAAAGGAAGGAGACTGGCCGCAAAATCCTGCACGCAGCGCGGAATTATATACAAAGCTTGATGAGATATTGCGCCAGCAGTATAATTGCCTGCGGACGGGTCTCACCCCCAGGTTTTTTCACCCTCAGACAGGCAAGGAGCTTGCCAGCCTGGAAAACTGGGGACGATATCTTACCCTTTTGCGGCTCTTGATCCTCCTGCAGAGACAGCTGGCTCATGGGAAAAGAGTTTCCCAACAGCAGTTTTCTTATCAGCACCTGGGAGACAGCAACCAGCTGCCGAGCTTCCGCCGGGAAATCGAAGCTCTATTGGATTGCCGCCTCAGGGAGCTGAATCTGGAAAGCTTTACCTCTTTAGTTTACTGCGCCGGACCTTTCCGTGCTGTCTACGAAAGGCAGCCAATCAGCGGCAGGGCAGGTTTTCCCTTCATCACCCTGACTGAGGATACAGTGAGCGGAATGCGGATTACCAAACGAACTGCCGATTGTCTGGTCTTGATTGAAAAAAAATATTGTTTTGAGGAGATCTTGCGCTCCGGCCTGTGGCATGAAGCAGTGATTACAATCCTGCTGGAAGGTTATTTGGCAACAGAGCAGCGGCTGCTTTTGAAAAAGCTCCTCTGCAAGGGTATGCCTGTTCACATCTGGACTGACATAGATCCCATGGGCATTGCCATTCAGCAAGAAGCGAAAGAGCATGTGGAAAGCCTGGGAGGGATGGCTGTGCCCGTGTTTTTCAACGCAGAGCTCCTTGCAAAAGGAGAGCCCCTTGCTGAAAACGAGAGGCAGGAACTGGAAGCTTACTGTCAGAACCCGGAACTTCCTTTCCACCATTTGGCACGCGAGATGCTGGCCACAAGAATGAAATTTCCCCAGGAGAAAATTTTCACCCTTTTAACGCACAAGCAGNTAGTAACGCAGCTGCAAGGAGGAAAAGCATGCGCAAGATTATTGTAGGGACACTGACAAGCTCTGTTGATCTGGCAGCTGCCCTGTCTGAAGCAGCAGCTGCCCTTTACCTCGGGGCAACACCAGATTTGTGCCGCCAGATGCGAACGACCTTGGCCCGCCGCAACGTGAAAAGCAGCGTTACCTTCGCAACCTTCCCGGAACTAGCCCGGCGCTTTAATTCCACAAGGCGCCAATTGTCCCCTTTGGAGCAGGAGCTATTGCTCCAGAAGCTAGCCCAGAAAGGCAACTGGNCGCAGATAAAGGCCATGGCCAAATTCCCTGGCTTTTGGCGGGAAGTTGTGAGAGTTGTGACGGAACTGGCCCATGGGGGGGCAAGGCCTGAGAGGCTGGNTCCGGCTGATCGATGGCCTGGACTTCCCCAAGAGGTCTGCGAGCTTTACTCCGCCTATTGGCAATATTTGCAGAAACAGCAATTGTCAGACGAAGCTTTAAGCCTTAGCTTAGCAAAGGAACAGTTGGCAGCACATTCTTGGACTCATTTGGTTGTGGACGGCTTTGCAGATTTCACTGCCCTGCAGGAAGAGTGCCTTCGCCTGCTCTGCCAGAGGACGGAGCATGTCCTCGTTAATCTGGCTGGCGCTTCTCCTCAGGAGGCAGAAACCTTGGCCCTGCAGCTTGGGGGCGGTTTTGAGATCGAGCAAAAGCAGCAAACCGAGTATTTCCAGGCAGGAAACGTCCAGGTTCATGCAGCTTCCAGCCTCAAGCAAGAGGTGGAAGAGGCCTGCCGCTGGCTGAAACAGCAGATCAAAGCAGGCATCCCGCCTTCGCAGCTGGTCATAATCGCGAGGCAGCCTGAAAAGTACCGCAATCAGGTGGCTGAAACTTTAGCTGCAATGGGGATCCCCTCGGAGGTTTCAGTTAGGGTTGACAACTCCCAGCTGCCGCCAGTGCTAGCCTGTAAAACTGCTTTAGAGCTTCTGCAGAACAATTGGCGGCGGACAGAGGTTTTGAGCCTCGTCCGGCTGCTATTGGGCACTGAAATTGGTGCTGTGCTGGACCTGCTGAGCAGGGAAGCAAACCTCTTCTGGGGCAGGGACAGATGGCAGGAAATCGTGGAAAAACAGTTTCAGGAAGAGGAGCCGGCGGCTCTCTTCCAAGAGCTCGTGGAACTTGACGGCTCCCAGACCATAGCTGAGCGGTGTGGGAAGCTTTGGCAGCTTGTCAAAAGCAGAACAAAGATCTCAGAACCTGGGGCAGCAGGGCTCTCCCAGGTTCTTGCTTTGAGCAAATTGAAATCGATCTTGGATGAACTGTCTGAACTTGCCAGCTACCTTCCCCAGGAATTGGAGCTTGCAGAGTTTCAGCAGTTGTTCCTCAGGGCAATTGAGGGCAGCTCAAGACAGCTCGCATTGCGCACGCCTCAGCGGGGCACTGGGGTGAGGCTGGTAAATCCTGCTGAGGCCAGAGGTTTGTTTTGGCAAGGCGCAGCAGTGCTGGGGCTTGAGGAAGGCGAATATCCAACTCCTTGGCCTGAGGACTGGTTTTTCTCCGAAAAAATGCGGCAGAGTTTCTCTGCTGCTGGCATAAAGTTGCGAACCCGCTCTGAGATGGCAGGGCGTGAACGGGATTTATTTGAACTTGCCGTGAGCAGGGCTCGACAAGTCCTTCTCCTTTCTTATAAAATCCAAGATGAAGATGGTCAGCAAATCCTGCCCAGTCCGTATTTAATCGAGCTTTTAGAAGGAAAGGATTTCCCACAGCATACTTTTCCCATCTCCCAGCAGTTTCCCACCACTAACCTTCAAATTGCATCAGAACAGGAGCTTGCTTTCTATGCCCAGGATACAAAGAACATAGCCCTGTGGGAAGAATTCCAGAGCAGGCAGCCGCAATTGGCCCGAAATATCCTCAGGGCAAGGTCGCTCCTGGAAAAAAGGAACAGCACCGAGTGGACGGCCTTCGACGGCTACCTGGACAGGCCAGAGGTTGCTGCCAGACTTCCATTTTTAAAAAATCACCACTACAGTACCGGCCAGCTGGAAACATATGCTAAATGCCCCTTTCGTTTTTATTGTCTTGAAATATTAACCCTCAAACCACTTCCGGAGCTTGATGACCAGCTGTCCCCCAAAGATTTGGGCACAGTGCTCCATGAGGTTTTGTCGCAGTTTCTCGAAAAACACAAGGGCGAATTTTTATTCGTTGAAAAACGGACGGCTTATCTGGCTGAGCTGGAGGAGCTGCTAGAGGTCAATTGGCCAGACGACAGAGTGGACTTTTTCGAGAGGATCCAGCAGGAAAAGGCTATGGAGCTTCTCGTTAATTTCCTTGATCAAGAGCTGAAAAGGCAGCAGACTGCAGGCTACAGCATGTCTCCCCGATCTTTAGAGGCTTCCTTCGGTATGAGACAGTCTCCCATGGCGGAGCCCCTGGAGCTTGAGCTGCCGTGGGGCAAAATTTGCATTCGGGGCCGCATTGACAGGCTGGACACCTCGCCAACAGGGGATTTTCTAGTCATTGATTATAAGCTCGGCAAATTGCCTTCTAATGAAGAGTTAGCAGCAGGCGTAAGCCTACAACTTCCTGTCTACCTTTGGGCTGCAGAAAAGATTCTAGGACCTCANAGCAGGCCTATAGGCGCGCTTTTTTACAGNTTGAAAAATGCAAGGTTCCGCGGTTTTTGGCGAGAGGAAGAGAAGATCAAGACAGGCATGAGTTCAAGGGCAAAAAGCTGTTTTCGAGGTGAATGGGACGAAATAATGGAGTGGTTTCGAGGGCAGCTCAGCACGTACTTGGAGCGGATTAATTCAGGCGATTTTCGGGTCTGGCCAGTAGGGGAATGTCCTCCTTTCTGCGAATACAAGACTGTTTGCCGTAAGAATAAGTGGCGCCTGGCCAGAAAGGAGGATGCAAGCCTTGGTGAAAAATAAATTTACCCCTGAACAAAAAAGGGCCATTGAATTGGAAAAGGACCTGGGTGTGGTGGCAGGAGCAGGCAGCGGAAAAACCATGGTTTTGGTAGAGCGGCTGATGAGGCTCCTCCAAAGTGGAAACGCTGATTTTTCCAACATTGTGGCCATCACTTTCACTAATAAGGCAGCTGCGGAAATGAAAGAACGGCTGAGGCAGAAGATTGAAGAGAAAATCTCAGCAGGAGACGATGGAGCAGCCTGGCTTGAGCTGAAAGAGGCGCTGCCCGGAGCGCAGATCAGCACCATTCACAGCCTCTGCGCTCGTCTCTTGCGGGAGAATCCAGATCTGGCCATGGTGGACCCTTTGTTTTCGGTTTTGCCTGAGGATGAAGGAAAACTGCTGCTGCAGGAGGCAGCTGAAGAAAGTCTTCTTGCATTGGCACCGCAAAAACGGGGCCTGGAGCTGCTTTTGAGGGTGTCTCCAAAAGACACCGTTCTGGCCAATCTTTTAGCTCTCTACGAGAAGCTGCGGTCTGAAGCGCTTACGCCGCAGGAGGTTTGTGCCCAAGCACAGCGGGAGATAAAGGAGCGACTGCCTCATTTGCTGCAAGCTGCACAAAGGGCAAATGNGTTAGGAGAAGAGCTTCTAACTTTTCCTGGAACTACACCAAAAAACAAAGCGCAGCTGGCCAGCTTCGCAGCAGCTTGGAAAGAGGCTGCGCCTCTGAGGGAGTGCCTCCTGAGAGGTGACTGCCTGGATTTAGATGGAGAAGCTTTAAAAGCTTTTCTGCGAAGTGGCAGCATAGTAAATAAGAGTGGTAAGCTGCGAGAGCCTGTGGATGCGCTGCAAAAAGCTTTGGAACAGTTGGGCAGTGAAGTGGCAGAGCAGCGGAATGCACAGGTTATTTCCGACTTCTGCCAGCTTGTGGAAAAGCTTGATCAGCTATATGCCAACAGAAAGCTGGAACTGGGAGCGCTGGATTTTGCGGATCTGGAACTTTACGCTTACAAGCTGCTGAAAGATCATCCGGATCTTGCCCAGCGCTATAGGAAGAAGTTTAAATATCTGCTCATTGACGAATATCAGGATACAAGCCGCCTGCAGGACAAGCTGCTGCAGAACCTCTACAGGGCAGGGGAGAACTATTTGTTTGTGGTGGGAGATCCAAAGCAGTCCATCTACCGCTTCCGGGGAGCTGAGGTGGCTGTCTTCGGCGAAACTGTGGAGCGGATTGAATCGGCAGCTGGAGAGAAAATCGAGCTTTTGGACAACTTCAGGACCACAAAAACCTTAATCGATTTTTTCAATCACTTTTTCAGTAAACTTTTCACGGGGGAGATCAGCTACCAAAAGCTCGAAAGCCACAGAGAAACAAAACTGCAGCCAGAACTTCTCCTGACCTTCCCGGAAGAAGGGGCTAAAGCAGAAGAAGGACGAGAAACAGAAGCAGAGCAAATCGCCGGCCGGATTAAAAAAATGGTCCAGGAACAAGAGTTGACAATTGAAACAAAGAGCGGAAGCAGGCCTGTCAGCTGGGGAGATATTGCGCTGCTTTTCAGGAGCACCACAGATCTTTCCATTTACCAGGATGCCCTGGCCAATGCCGGAATTCCCCACTACGTGCTGGGGGGAGGAGGTTATTACGCAAGGCAGGAAGTGCAGGACGTTCTGAACATGCTGCGCTGGATAGAAAACCCCAAAGATCAGGTGGCCCTGGCAGGGATTCTGCGCTCTCCGTTTTTTTCTCTCTCAGATGAAGCCCTCTTTTGGCTCACAAGAGAAGACTCTTTGGATGCCAGTTTGTTTACGGAGGTTCCAGCGGAACTATCAGGCAGCGATCTTGAAGGCTTTATGGAAGCCCGCGCTCTGCTCCCGGAGTTTCTCAAAATGCGCAGCCTGCCCTTAGATCAGCTGATTCAAACGATTCTGGACCGCACAGGCTATAAAATTGCTATTGTTGGAGACTTTTTGGGCAAACAAAAACTGCAGAACCTGGAAAAGCTGGTTCAGCTGGCTAGGCGCTTCGGACAGGGGGGGCTTATGACACCAGGACAGCTTATCGAGCGGGTTGAGCAGTTTTTGGAGCAGGAGGTAAGGGAAGGAGAGGCTCAGGTAGAGAGCGAAGCAGATGATACTGTAAAGCTGCTGACCATCCACAAGTCCAAGGGCCTCGAGTTTCCTGTAGTGGTGGTGCCGGATTTCTCTCGAGGGATCAAGCGCAGCAGTGGCATCTTTTTCATCTGCCGCAACGGCAGTCTGGCACTGAGATGCAATGACATAGACGTAGAAAAGCCAAGCCGCTACCTGGAATTGGAGGCGGAAGAAGATAGGGCTGAGTTTGAAGAGAGCAAGCGAATTTTGTATGTAGCTTTGACCAGGGCTCGTGATCACCTGATCATTTCGAGCCGTGCTGAAAATCCAAAATCAGGCGGTATTGCTGTTCAGACAAGCTGGCTCGGGTGGCTGGGCACAATTTTCGATGTGGAAGACTGGGAAGAAGTTACAGAACCGCTGCCCTACGAAGGCGGTNTCCTTAGAATAACCAGAAACGTTGATCCTGCTCCCGTTATGCACAAGGAGCAGAGCGCACCTAAAACTGAAGCTGAGGAGCTGCCTCTTCTGTTTAACGTTAAGGTTCAGCCAGACCAGATCAGTCCCACCCATCCACCTTTGTCAGCAACTGGATTTATCAACTTCGTCTCCTGTCCCCGGCGTTACTTTTACACCTACCGCTGGCAGGTGGACGAGGCTGCACTAAACCTTTTGGAAGAAGAGCAGGGGGTGGGCCTTGCAGGCTGGCAGCGGGGTCAAATTCTCCACATGGCCTGTGAAAAGTGCATGCCCGATTCAGACCCAGCTGCTCTTTTGCTGGCAGCTTTCAAAGCTTACGGGTTCGAGCCTACTTTGACGCAGCTGGAGGAGCTTTCTGCTGTTCTGAAGCGCTACCAGAGAAATGAGCTCTGCAAGAGATTACAAAACGCACACTCCGAATGGCAGTTTGCTGTGTCTTTGGGTNCGTTTATTCTCGAGGGGTTCGTGGATAAGCTGCTTTTAGGACCAATTCCGCAAGTTGTGGATTTTAAGAGCAACAATATAACTTCGCAGAATGTGCCTCAGCTCACTGATTACTACAGACTTCAGCTTGAGGTATATGCATATGCTGTTCAAAAAATAGTCGGAGCAAAGGAGGTTGAGCTCGCTCTGCACTACTTGGTTCCCGACGAGACAGTTTCCTGGCGCTTCAATGACTGGCAGAAGTTGGAAGAGCAGCTTTTAGACCTGGCTTGGCAGATGGCCCAAGGTCAGGCTGAAGAGGATTTTCCTGCAAATCCACAAAGCTGCAAATACTGCCGTTTTGCGAAATACAAGCTGTGTCCTGAGGCCTTGTCAGAGGAAAAAAATTCTGTTAAGATTAAATCAAGTTGAGGAACGGAGGGAGGCTGTTGGAAGAGCAAACAACAAAATGGGAAAGATGTGCCGAACTGTTTTCTTTTTTGGGAAGTATGGGCAGGGTGCTTGGTGAAGCAGTGATTTTATTGGCGGCAAACAGTTTGTTTGTCCGCTGGTTCTCCCTGACAACAACTCAGGGGCTGGTGGTTTTATTTGTCCTTTATTTCTTTGCTCAAGCGCGGTATGTGTTTGCCGAAATTCAAGTTTATCAAAACCTCAGAGATTTCATTGACCGAGTTGGGGATGGCCCTGGTTTTTGGGATGATGAGTACGATGATTTTGAAGACGAGGAGTTTGAAACTCCTCGCAGGCATCTGACCCCTGTTTACCCGTTTGCAGAGCGGCGGAAGCATGATAATAATACTGACGATCAATAAATGACTGGGGGTTATCCCGTGAAGCGTTACCTCTTGCTGCCTACTCTTTTCATGCTTTGTGCATGCTTTGGCGCAGCGGAAAGCCTTCTCCTCAATCCTGCAGAGCTGCACTACTTTCACGGAGAAGAGATGTTTCCCCTGCGCAAAGTTGCTGAGTTTGCGGGATACCTTGTCCACTACATTCCTGGGGAGATAACCCTCACAAGTCCACAAAAAGAGCTATATATGAACCTCAAAGACGGCTTGCTCGTAGCCAATGGCCACCGAGTTTTTCTGTGGCCTGAGCCCTGTCTAATTGACAGCGTCTGCTATGTGCCAGTGAATTTTCTTCAGGATCACTTGCGGCTGGACGTGAAGTCTGCCCATGGACAGTATGAGATCGTTAAAGCAGCAGAAAACCAGCTTCAGATTAAAAACGAAACTGTAACTTATACCGATCAGTATTTGAATGTTCAGATGCAGTATCCGCAAGTTGATGGGCTACCCCTTGATGTACAAAAGCTTGTGAACTCTGCTGTTGAGGAGAAAGTCACAGCGCTCAAGAAGACGGTGTTCAGCGATCGGGAAGGCCTATTAACCGATCCCCCGCGAATACCGTACGATTACTATCTCAATTACCTAGTGAAGAGGAACCGGGACAATATCTTGAGCATTCTGTTTGAGGATTATTATTTCACAGGGGGAGCTCACGGGATCGGCTACAAGTTTGCTTTTAACTTTGATCTGGAAACAGGCAGGCAGTACACTCTCCCTGACCTTTTTGCTCCAGAAATTAATTACATTGCTTTCTTAAATGAACAGATAAATGAGCAAATCGCAAAAAGCAATTTCGAGCTGGATTATTATTGGTTTGAGTCCATTGCCCAGGATCAGGTTTTTTATTTCACAGCTGATGCCTTGGTTATCTGTTTTCAGTCTTACGAGATTGCGCCTTATGCAGCAGGTAAACCGGAATTCGCTATTTCTTTTTCCCAGCTGGAAGAAATCCTTCACCCCCGCCTGAGGGAAAGGTTAAAATAATCCTTGACAAAAAAGCGATAGCTTGATATACTCATCATGTGATTAGCCCTCTGGTGCAAGCCAGCTGGAGGGGTGTCCGAGTGGTTTAAGGAGCTGGTCTTGAAAACCAGTGACTCGAAAGAGCCGTGGGTTCGAATCCCACCCCCTCCGCCATTAGTAGATTGGAGAGGTACCCAAGTTGGCTTAAGGGGACGGTTTGCTAAACCGTTAGCAGGTGTAAGCCTGGCGCGGGTTCGAATCCCGCCCTCTCCGCCATGAGATTTAGCCCCGACAGGGGCTTGTTTTTATGAAGGGAGCGAAAGCGCCAGTGGATTGGTCCCTGCTTTTGAGGGCTTTTGGGTTAGTCTTCCTTGCGGAGCTGGGAGATAAGACCCAAATATCAACGATGTTGCTCTCTGCCCAATGTAAGTCTCCTTGGATTGTTTTCCTCGGCGCAGCGATGGCCTTGGTCTTAAATGCTGCTCTTGGAGCTCTGTTTGGAGATGCAATTACAAGGCTAATTCCTCCCCATTTGGTCCAAAAAGGAGCAGGAGTTGTCTTTATCGTTTTAGGAGCACTTCTCTTTTTTGGAAAGAGCTAAAAAATCTCCACAAACTATTGCAAAATCAGCGTTGGTGTGTTAAGATAATAACAGCCAAACAACGTGCGCCCGTAGCTCAGGGGATAGAGTGACTGACTACGAATCAGTAGGCCGCAGGTTCAAATCCTGCCGGGCGCACCACTAGAAAACGTTGAGAGGTCGAGCTTTTCGGCCTCTTTTTTGTTTAGATTTTGGGCATAGAAATTCGCCCAAAATCGATGGAATTTTGGTCGGTAACTAACACGTAACTAACAAATTTTAGATGCTCTCTATCGCCTTCTTGAGGTCATTAATATCTTTATGGACATAAATGTTCGCGGTTGTTTCATAATTGGCATGTCCAAGCAGAGCCTGGGCAGCTTTGGGGTTTGCGTTAGCCCTATCGAGTAAACTGGCAAAGGTGTGTCTTGTGGCATGAGGGGATAGTTTCCTTATTTTTAATTTCTCTAAAACTGGATAATAAAGATACTTGGAATAGTAATTGTAACTAATAGGTTTGCCGTTTCGCTGTATTAAGTGAGTCCCTTCTTTTTCATACCAGTATTTAATATAAGGTTGGATAATCGGATGGATCGGGATTATTCTATCTTTCCCTGCTTCGGTTTTGCTCCCGCCTGTTATAGTCATATGCTTCAGGTCAACGTTAAACTTGGTTAAGGTTAATAACTCATTTATCCTTAACCCAGTGTAGATTAAAATTAATATAGTGTTTGCCCACTCATCGATTTTGGCGAGCTCTGTTATTTTCTTGATCTCCATATCTGTAAAGGCTTTGTCTTTTTGTTTAGCATCAGCCTTCGGCATCTCGACCAAGTCTGCATAGTTCTGGGAGATTATATCATCTGCCATTGCGAATTTGAAGAGCAGGCTGGCCAGTAGCAGACCATGACGAGCTTTGTTTGCCACGCGTGATTACAGGTGGTATGGGCAGCGGGAAGAGCACGGCGGTAGCAAACTTTGCGCTGGGGGCAATAAACGCTGGCTTTTCCGTATTTGTTCATGACGTAGCCGATGGTCGGATGTGTGATGAGATTAGAGACGGATTGCCGGTTGGTTTTCCTGATGATCATATCATTGATTTGGATTTCGGGGATGACAGCAGACCAATACCGTTAGATTGGGCAGACACAGCATCCAGAGCTACAGGCAGCGTGGCTAATCGCTTATCTGCCGAATTAGCAGGATTCCTGGAGCGTTTTTCTGAGGAAGCAGGGGGAAGGACAAGGCGCTGGCTCAAAAAAGCAGCACAGGCGATTTATACGCGACGAGATGCGACATTGCTAGACAATCTGCTTATGCTTACTTCAGATGCGTTTAGAACTGAGATTCTGCAAGATGTCAAAAGTCCAATAGTTAGAGATGCCTGGGATGGATTTAGTCAAATGAGCCAGGCGATGCGGAACCAGATAGCGCAGCCGGTACTTAATAGACTAGATTATTTGCTAGATGATGAATTGCTCAAAAACATTCTTTGCCAGCCACCCCTATTGAATAATTATGGTAGGCCGATAATTGACTTCAGGAGATGGGCAGACGGAGACGAAGAGGGGCCCTATTGTGTCTTGCTAAGGATCCCTAAAGCAGTACTGGGCGAAGCG
>JGI24713J26584_10002164_pt1 | contig 13804 bp, 13 predicted proteins | sample BioPla4DNA1_FD_26584 | JGI IMG/M metagenome (IMG submission 26584) | reverse complement strand
CGGGAAACCGTGTTTACCAGTGAGGATATCCCTATGCTGCAGGCGGTTTTGGATGATACCCGCAGAAGATTGGGTCCAGCCTGGAGTGGTTGGGAGATGCCGAGCAATGAATAGACAATCTTGCAACAACTTGTTGCATAATTACATCAGATGCTGCATAATGGCAATAAGGCTGTATAGAGATAAGACAACAGACCTGCTACAGCCGTTTATTTATGGAAAAATGCACACAGCAACTCATATTTGAAGAAATAGTACTCGATTAACACGCTCACAATAATCCCATTACAGCTAAAATATTGCCATGGAGGGTGCATTTTACCGCACAGGCAACAACAAGGCCTGCCGTAAGGTGTTAGGGGTGGAGAATAGTAATGAAGGATTTACGCTGTAAGAAATGCAACAAATTGCTCTGTCGTTACCGGGATTGTGGTGAATTGGAAATCAAATGTCCTCGTTGCGGATCAGTCAACAGTCTTACCAATGGTATTCATATCGTCAGGCCCAAGACTGCGAAAAAAGAGGAACGGGCTGTAATTACAGTAAGATCTGACAGCAATGTGGGATAAGCCTGACCAGGCATACATAATGGTGGAATTAATTACCATCGCTATATAAATGAATTATAATGAGGGCCTTAGAGCACCGGCAGTGATTTGCCGGTACTTCTTTTTGGGAGTACTTTCTTCAATGCAGCTTGAGCCATCCGGGCAATATTGGATAAGATACAGTACCCCGATCTTATCCTGTCCTATAAAAACCGGTGTTTCCTTATTTCCCTAACTGACATAACCTCAGGTGAGGAGGGCCGAAGAGCCCCGTCGCTAAATGACGGGGCCTTTGTATGCTTGAGAGGAGGTGGACAGGAATAACCGAATAGCTGGTTCGGTTTGAAACCGGGCAGTATTACGGCAGCAAGATGATTCCTGAGCAGGGATGATTATAAAGCTGAATCAGCAGCTGTTCCAGTTATATTCTGTCCCTGATCGCTGCATGTGACCGGAAACATTCCGGAGACCTGCCTCAACCACACGTGCATGTTTGCTAATTCTGCGACCAGTCATAAAGAAGAGGAGGAGGAGAGTATGGGTTCGATAAAGCAACTTTCTCTGCAAGAAGCAGTCGCGCTCATTCAAGACGGTGATTGCCTTGCATTCAGCGGTTTTACCATCTGGCGCCGACCCACAGCGATGTGTTATGAAATCCTGCGTCAGGGGAAAAAGAATCTGCACCTGTTCGAAGTGCAGGGCGGTTTTCACAGCGAGGTTTTAGTAGGCGGCGGAGCGGTCAGGCTGTGGGAGGGCAGCTGGATGGGCCAGGAGATCCTGGGCAAAACCGGCGTAAACCTTTCCAGAAAACAGGTGGCCGGCGAGGTTATAGTTGACGACTTAAGCCATGGCCATGCAGTAGGCCGGATCATGGCCGGAGCAGTCAATATTCCCTTCTTCCCCACCGCCCTGGCCATGGGAACCGACATTTTAAATCCGGAGTATGATGGCTTTGCCAAAGCCGGTCTGCGCACCGGTGCCTATCCCAAGATCCCCAAAGAAAAATACGTCAAATACAAAGATCCCTTCTACGACATGGGTGAACTGCTTTTAATGCCTGCCATTAAGCCAGATTGGGGCCTGGTATATGCACCTATGGTTGGTGATGAAGGAACCGTACGCGTACTGGCTCAGAGTTATAATGACGCTGATGTCATTAAGGCCTGCGACAAGGTGATCGTTATAGCTGAAGAAATAGTGCCTGATGAATACCTGCGCCGCGATCCCACTGCCAATATTGCCACCGGATATGAAATCGATTATGTGGTGGTTTGCCCCTGGGCAGCGCACCCCACCGGATCACAGTACTATTATGACACTGATGCCGATTTCTTAAGGAACTTCAATGCCACCACCAGGACACAGGACGGCTTTGACAAATTCGCTGAAGAGTGGATTTACGGGGTAAAAGACCATTGGGAATACCTTGAAAAACTGGGTGTTAAACGTCTGGAGACCTTGAGAGCCAGTCAAGCCACCGGCTATTCAAGCAGGGTGAAAAGGGGGACGAGATAAATGACTGCAAGCAATGAATACGCAAAAGTCGGGGAATTCAAACCCATGGACTTGCTGGCCGCTGCGGCTGCCAGAGAGGTCCGCGATGGCGACGTCGTATTTGCAGGAACCGGCCTACCCATGCTGGCCATCACTTTAGCCCAAAATGAACATGCCCCCAATGCTGCGTGTATCTACGAAGCCGGCAGTATTGACGGCAGACCGATTGACCTGCCTACCTCCGTGGGTGATGCTCGCTGTGCCTATCAAGCTGCCAAAGCGGGTGGATTGTTCGAAACCTTCTACGGGCAACTGCATGCCGGATATGTTGATCTGGGCTTCTTAGGGGGCGCGGAAATCGACAAGTACGGCAGCCTTAACACCACCTATGTAGGCACTCATGCCAATCCCAAGCAGCGCTTCACTGGCAGCGGCGGGAATGCCGATATCCTGTCCTTTGCGCGCCGAACGGTTTTAATTATGGTTCAGGAAAAACGCCGCTTCAGCGAGCGTCTGGAATATGTCACCTCCCCTGGCTGGATGGTGCGTAACTGGCCCAATCCAGAGTATGTGCCCAAAAAGGAAGTTTACGGTAAGTACTGCTATGGCGGGCCGACTGCCTGCATAACCGATATGGCTATATTCAGGTTCGATGAAAACGGCATTATGTACCTGGATACAGTACATCCCGGCTTCAGTGCAGAAGATGTCAAGAAAAACGTGGACTTTGACCTTGATATTTCCAGGTGCAGGGGGGAGACTTTACCTCCGACCTACAAACAGCTGGAGATACTGTACAACGTGGTAGACCCTGAAGGCATATTCCTCCCTTAGGTGCCTGGCACCACAGTTATTCAGTTATTGACTCTGTCATCCAGCTGGCAAGGCCCTGGCTTCTTAAGCCGGGGCCTTTTTAGCCTGGTGGGGCCTGTTTCCTTATTATCGAGCTTTGTTTCGGGACCAGTGTAAGAATAAAATGAAAGTAGCCGTAATTACAAATATATGCAGGACAGGATGAAAAGAGAAAGGAGGCCTAATTGACAGCTTTTTACCCGGGTTTTATGCGGATTGCTACAAAAATTCCAACAATGTATAATTGTGAAAACATGGTTTTCATAAAGAATGATTAAGGAGGGACAGGCTTCATGAGGAGATTGTGCCGGGCAGGAATCGCCACCCTAGTATGCTGTGCATTTTTATTGTGGACTTTATCCGCTGGTGTGGGTGTGGCTTTGGCTGCCAAAAAACCCGTTGTGTATGCATATTCTGCTGATGTAAGGGATGATTATGTTATTCTGGGAGCTGAAATCGATGATGATGGCGGCGACGAAATCATTGAGTACGGGTTCTATTACAGTGAAGATGAAGATGATCTGGATGATGTGGATAAAATAAAAGGCAATAGATATGTAGAGAAGGTGCGGGTCGGATATGATGATATCGTTGAAGGGGAATACTTTAGCGTTCGCCTGTACATTGATGATGATCTCGACGAAGATACAACTTATTACTTCCGGGCTTATGCCGAAAATTCTGCAGGAATCGCCTTCAGCAGTATGCGCGAGTTTGAGACCGGCAGTGGCGGAAGAAAGGGTAAACCTGAGGTAATAACCGAGGATTACGATGTGGATGGCGTGAATGTAACCATTTACGGCAGCATTGAAGATGATGGCGGCTATGATATTACCGAGTATGGTTTCTATTACGGTGAAGACAAAAACGATATGGAAAAGATAAGGGTTGGCAGAAGTATCGATGAAGGCGACGAATTCGAATACGAGCTGGAAGACCTGGAAGAGGACACCAGGTACTATTATCAGGCCTACGCCAAAAATTCCAGAGGCACCAGCTATGGAGACATTGAATATTTTTACACTGATGAAGACGGAGGAAGAGACAGGGACAAACCGGAAGTGACCACCAGGACCCCGATAGACCTGAGGGATTATATCATATTCTACGGCATTGTTGATGACGAGGGGGATTCCGATATCATCGAATACGGGTTTTACTGGGGTACTAATAGTAATCCTTCCAATAAGGTGAAAGTGGGTTCGTACATCGCTGAGGGTCGTGTTTTCAGTTATGAGTTTGATAATCCCATACCCGGCCAAACCTATTATGTAAAGGCTTATGCCCGCAACTCCTCCGGTACCTCCTATGGTGACACGGTGCGCATAGGCCAGGCGCAAACCGGCAGCAAGGCCAGCTTGAGTGTTAAAGTGAGCAATGTGGTCGGCGGTTCTGCCACCTTAATTGGCACAGTGTTATCCAATGGCGGTAGTACTATTACTGAGTATGGCTTCGCTTATGCCCCGAGCGGTGGGACCGAGAAGCAGATACGCTTCTTTGGCAGCATAAGTCCTAATATGCCTTTTCAATATTACCTGGGCGGTTTGCCCCCTGGCACTTATACAGTGAAGGCTTACGCTGTCAATAGGGCGGGCACCGCCTATAGCCTTCCGGTAACTATGACGGTTAGCACGAGCGGTGGCAGTGTTGTCACTCCTCCACCCGTCACTCCTCCGTCAGGACAGGCACCGGTAGTGCTGGTCAGCACCCCTGCACCAGGAATGGTGATCACCCGGGGACAGACTGTAGAGATCGCTTCCAGTTCCACTGACGATGTCAAGGTTGAAGCTATGGGGTTGTATATCAACGGGGTGCAGAGATTACGTTGTACCGGTTCCAGTTTCCAATATTGGTGGAATACAGCCGGAATAGCCCCTGGAACTTATACTATTCGTATTACTTCCTGGGATGGGCTTCTGGTAGGTGATCGGGTTTTCACTATTACGGTTAATTAGCTCAAATATACAAGCTTAGGTTTAAATGATGGAATAATCTACTAGGAGGCTCGCTTCAAAAGTGGTATTAGGGGCGGACATAAGTTCGCCCCTTAACACTGTCAAGGTATTTTGGCCAGGGCTGCACAACTGGTATTACCAACTCCTTAAAGATTGCAAGGCTTTTTGTGATCCTGCAAACGGGTTTACCTGGCAGTTTCGGGAAATACTGATTAAATTCTGGTCTTGGCCATAGTGCTGAGAAGGAACTGGATAAGGAAAGAGAGAAAAACATAATATATGCAATTAGAAAGCCGTTATATATAGAATCGGCTCAGGGGAGGGGTTTGTATTGGGTAACTATCCACATTTGTTTTCTAAACTGCAAATCGGTGATATTACACTTAAAAACCGGGTCGTTATGGGGCCCATGTTAGTAGGCTATGCCGATCAGACTGGCAGGGTCAATGAAAACGTAATTAAGTATTATGAGGCCAGGGCAAAAGGAGGAGCAGGGCTGATTATTGTAGAAGCCTGCTGTGTAGATGTCCCCACCGGAAAGGAAGGGGCCGGTCAGATACATATAGACAATGCCGATTGCATACCCGGGTTGACCAGCCTGGCCAGGACCATAAAAAAATACGACTGCAAGGCTTTTGTACAATTGTTCCATGCAGGCCGACAGACCTCCAGTCAAATCACCGGAGTACCACCTGTAGCCCCTACCAGGAAGGGTTTGACTCCCAGCCGGGAAGTGCCACGGGAATTGAGCTACAGCGAGATAAAAAACCTCATAAATCAATTCATCAAGGCAGCTGACTATGCCTATCAGGCTGGATTTGATGGGGTTGAGTTACATGCTGCGCATGGGTATCTGTTAAACGAATTCCTGTCACCTAAGATGAACACCCGCCAGGACGAATATGGGGGCAGTTTACAAAACCGCATGCGCATCCTCTTGGAGATCATCGCCGGGATAAAGCTTCAACATCCCAGTTTAGCCATATCTGTGCGCCTGAATATAGACGATTTCATCCCGGGCGGGCTGCAGCCGGAGCAAAGCGTATTAATCGCCCAGGAACTCGAGAAACATGGGGCCAACCTGATAAACTGCAGCTGCGGTACCTACGAATCCGGCTTAACCAGTATTGAACCGGCCTCCTATCCCGAAGGCTGGCGGGTATACCTGGCTGAGAAGGTAAAACAGAGGGTACAGATCCCGGTAGTGACCGGCGGTATGATCTATAACCCGGATTTTGCGGATAAGGTCATCGCCGAAGGGCGAGCCGATTTAATATTCTTGGGTCGCAGCCTCCTGGCTGATCCTAAATGGCCTATCAAGGCCCAGCGGGGCAAGTGTGAGGACATAAGACCGTGTATACGTTGCAACGGCTGTATAAATCTCCACTTTGCGGGTATGCCGGTTAGCTGTACGGTTAATCCCTCAACCGGCCGGGAAACGCAATATCGAACCAGGTTGGCCAGGATTCCGGTAGCATCAAAGGTTGATATTATAGGCGCCGGCCCGGCAGGGATTCAGGCAGCCCTGACACTTGATGCGATGGGATTTGATGTCAATCTATTCGAAAAGGATTCGCATCCTGGTGGGCTTTTGAAGTATGCTGCCAAGCCACCGCACAAGGAGCGTATCAATGACTATCACAGATTCCTGGTTAATTGCCTTAAACGCAGTGGGGTTAAGCAAATCTACAATTACCCGTATCAGTTAACCGACCTCCAGAGCAGGCGGCCCGACCACCTGATAATTGCCACCGGTTCACGTCCACATATACCTGATTTACCAGGTATTGAGCATTGTTTGAATTTGGAGGATATTCTGGGTGAGCGCATATCTGTCAACGGGAGTGAAGTGGTAATTATCGGTGGAGGCAGCAATGGCTGTGAGGTAGCCGATTTTCTGCTGCAATTCAACAACCGCATCACCATTCTGGAAGAGCGTACCCGGGTTGCGGCTGATATGGAAAGAAAAAACCGGCGTGATCTGTTAAACCGCCTGGAAGCCGGCGGGGTTACGCTTTTAGTCAAGCATAAAGTACTCGAGATTACCGAGAATGGGGTTATAACCGTCGATTCGGCCCAAAACCGGAAAACAATACCCGCGCAACAAGTAATACTGGCAACAGGGTATAAACCGATAAACCATTTATATCATCAAGCGCGCCGGCTCATGCCTTCAGTCCATGTTATCGGCGATGCTTTGCGGGTTAGAGGGTTTAAAAGCGCTATCCTGGAAGGTCATATGACCGCCTATATGATATACCGGGAACAGCTTAAACAAAAACAGAGGGGCCAGGGTTCTTGAAAAATGGGGATTTGACAAAAGAAAAACAACGCGTTGCGGAAATGATGAGATATGAACGCCAGGCCTACCGGAAGGGACATCAGATCATTGCCGGTCTGGACGAGGCTGGGCGGGGGCCTTTAGCCGGGCCGGTAGTCGCTGCAGCGGTTATCCTCCCACCCGACTTCTTCGTGGCAGGCATCAATGATTCCAAGCAGATCTCCGTCACAAAAAGGGGCCGACTGGCCGCAAAGATTAAACAACAGGCCATAGATTGGGCGGTTGCCAGTGTATACCCGTCCCGTTTGGATGAAATCAATATACTCAACGCTGCTCGTGAAGCCATGTGTCAGTGCATTCATCATCTATCAGTTCGCCCCGATTACCTGCTAATCGATGCTTTGCGTCTCAACGATATAAAAATTGAGCAGCTGTCATTGGTCAAAGGAGATTGCTTGAGCGCTTCCATCGCATGTGCCTCCATTCTGGCCAAGGTGGAGAGGGATATGGCCATGGAGGGATTTGACCGGCTCTATCCCGGTTATGGCCTGGCCAAACACAAAGGATACGCCACCCGCGAGCACATTGAAGCCTTACATAGACTGGGGCCTTGCGCTGTACACCGCCGGAGTTTCGATCCCATCAAATCATGGTTTACAGCAGGAAACGGTTATCAACAAACCGCTTTGTTTGAGCAGGAAGAGCCCTGATATAGCCTCATGGCCTTAAGAGCAGGCGGTGCTTTTTCCCCAGGGCGAACTGCTGCGCCCCGGGTGGCAGCTGATGGGCAGGGCTTGCCTTTGTATGGTGGTGAATTCAATGGCAAATCCCCTGGGCAAAATAGGTGAAGATCTGGCCGCAGACTACCTGGAGAAATTGGGCTATCGTATCCTGGAGCGAAATTACCGCACTTCCTTCGGAGAAATCGATATTGTCTGCGCAGACCGCGATGAAATGGTGTTCGTTGAGGTTAAAACCCGGCGCAGCACCAACTTTGGCTGGCCTGAGGAAGCCATTACCCATCGCAAAAAAGAGCATATTAAAAAAGCCGCCTTGTACTACCTGGCCAGTGTAAATAAACCCTGCCGAAGCTTTCGTTTCGATGTGGTGGCAATTCTAATAAATCCATCACCCGCTATCAACCACGTTAAAGGTGCTTTTTGATCAAATACCGTAACCCCCCCGGGTTTCCATTCAATACGGCTAGTTGGTTGAACTGCGGTGACGCCGTAAATACTAAGGAAAATCAGCCGGCAGTTCCGGGAAAAGGGTCAGAGATGCAACCGGTAATGCCGCAAAGACCAAGGAAAACAGGAAGTGAAACCATGCCTGCGATTGGGGCCCACCTCGGCATCGGCAAGGGTTTAAAACATACTGCTGGCCAGGCCATAGAAATGCAGCTGGAATGCATGCAGTTCTTCCTGCGCAATCCCCGCGGCAGCAAAGCGCGGCAGTTAAAAGACAGCGAGGTGGCCTACTTCAAAACCGCTATGGCCCAGCACCGTATCAAGCCGGTGGTGGTGCATGTAGCTTATGTATGTAACCCTGCCTCGCCCGACCCTGGACTGCATGATTTGGCCCGGAATATTATTGCCGAAGATTTGGAACGTTCGGCCGTTATCGGAGCAGATTATTTGGTTTTGCATCCCGGCTCATTTACCACAAGCACGCCTGCCGAGGGCATTGAACGAGTAGCCCTGGTATTAAATCAGGTTTTGGAAGCGGATCAAAGCCGGGTAACAGTGCTCCTGGAGACAATGTCCGGGCAGGGTACCGAGTTGGGCCGGGATTTCGCCGAACTAAACCAAATAATAAAAATGGTAAACCACAGTGAGAGAATCGGGGTTTGTTTTGACACCTGCCACACCTATGCCGCCGGGTATGACTGCAGGAGCAAGGCCGGGTTGGGCAGGATACTGCAAGAGATTGACCGCAGCTTCGGCAGAGAGCGCATCAAGCTGATTCACGCCAATGATTGCCGGTCAGAACTGGGATCGCACCGGGACAGACATGCACATATTGGTGAAGGTTCGATAGGGTTGAGTGGGTTTGGCCGGATATTGGCCGACCCTTTCCTCAGTACCCTACCTGTAATTGTGGAAACACCCAGCCAGGGACTCCTGGAGGATGTCAATAGATTGAAAAAGCTTCGTCAACACAACTGAGAGGATGATAGAAATGCTGGTATACGGCAAGCAATTGCGTGAAGAGATGAAAGAAGGCATCAAACAGCAGGCCGCGCAATTGCCGATTAAATTGGCCATTGTGAAAATCGGCGATGATAAGGCATCACAGGCATATGTCAACAGCCTGGTCAATTTCGGCCAGGAGGTGGGAATTCCGGTGGTAACCGTCTGCCTTGAAAAGCACATAACCCAGGCGGAGGCCGAGCAAGCCATACGGGAATTGAACCAGGACCCGGATATCACCGGTATAATGGTACAAAAACCCCTGCCCGGGCACATAAATGACAACACCCTGATACAAACCGTTGACTATCACAAAGATGTGGAAGGTTTGCATTACTATAACCTGGGACGACTGCTGGCCAATGACCCCGGGGTATGCCCTTCCACACCCAAGGCGATTATGACTATGCTCAAAGCCAATAAAGTCGATCTTACCGGCAAAAAAGTGACCATTGTAGGGCGCAGCACTATTGTAGGGAGTCCCCTCGCGGTGATGATGACCGCTCAGCATGCCACGGTAACACTATGCCATTCTCGGACGCGGAATCTTGAACAGGAGACCAGAGCGGCCGATATAGTGGTAGCCGCAGTGGGGAAACCCTGGTTCATCACCGCGGATATGGTCAGTGAAGGCTGTATTATCATGGATGCCGGTATCAATGTGGACGAATCCGGGAGCATACGCGGGGACGTACACCCAAAGGCAGCTGCCCGGGCCAGCATAGCCAGTGCAGTACCGGGAGGCATTGGGGTGATAACCGTGGCGGAATTGTTTGACAATCTGCTTATCCTGGCTTCACAACCTAGCCGTAACTAAGCCCGTATAGAATAATTTCTGCACCAATTGTTTTTATTTTAAAAAAGCAGGAATTTGGCCTTTATATCTAAAATACAAAGATTTATAGGAAGGATGCGAGTAACCGAGAGAAAATGATAAGGAGAGGGGTATCTGATGAACGAAGAACTGTTAAAAAAGGGCTATGTACAGGTCTATACCGGCAACTGCAAGGGAAAAACCACAGCAGCGTTGGGACTGGCCTTCAGGGCCATGGGCAAAGGCTTAAAGACTTATGTGGGACAGTTTATGAAAGGCGGCGAGTATGCCGAACTGGAGTCAGCCAAAATGGTAAGCCCATATATCACTATCGAACAGTATGGTAAAAAGGGCTTTATCAAACTCACCAACCCACCTCCACAGGAGGCGGTTGACATGGCTGCGGCCGGGCTAAAAAAGGCCAGAGAGGCCATGCAATCAGGGCAGTACGATATTATAGTTCTGGATGAGATCAACACCGCCAACTATTTTAACCTGATTCCGGTGGAGGCCATCCTGGAACTCATTGAAAACAAGCCCAATGGGGTGGAACTGGTATTGACCGGCGGTCCCAAAGCGCATGAAAAGGTGATTGAAGCCGCTGATTTGGTGACCGAGATGGTGGAAGTGAAGCATTACTATCAAAAAGGGGTACCAGCCCGGGAGGGCATCGAGAAATAAGCAATCCCCTTGCTTTAGGGCTTAAAGGCCGGGGTGCCATAGTAGCACCCCGGCCTGATTGTTTTTTGGTCTTTTCGAGTAAGGTGACGATTGGTGTTAGCAAAATACCGGCTCTTCCCGAATGATAAAGGCTTATGGCACTAATGAAGCAGGCCCAAGGTGGGCTTCAAAGCGCCCGCAGGTTTAAAAAAGTATTCCCGCTTAAAGCGGGAACAAAAAGAATGGGATCATATGCTAAAGCTCCAGAGGAGCTATTCACCAATAAAAAATCCACACCCGTATAAGGTATGGATAGCAATGCGCAACCTTATAAAAGGCCTGGAGTTCCAGGCCTTTACAAAGCACTACCAAACCCCGGACAATAAACAACTGCCCGTTATGATTCAGTACGGCATTATAAACTCCTTTCCAAAAATACGGGGAGGCATAACCGTTTCCAGTTATACCACGGCCACCAATCATAGCATCTGCCTTAGACTGGGAGGCTCGGAGTTGTATGTATTTGTTAATCAACTATAATATTAACACAACCGTCTGCGTTTGCCTAGTATTTATTTATAAAATTGAATTTAAGCGGACCAGGAAATAAATCAGCATAATTACTAATAACAGGGTAAAACCAGCGAATATTATTGCAACCCGGTGATTCTTCCAAAAGGATTTAGATTTGTCCGCCATCTTCTTGCTCCCCTACTGGCTATAGACCCCAAAAGGCTTAATAGTCCATCTTCTTAATCTATATATCATATTATATTCGGTACTTTGAAATAAAAACAGTCAATGGTGCCAGTATTTCCGATCCAGGCTACGGTATTGTATGGCTTCGGCCAGGTGGTGAGCCTTGATCTTATCGCTTTGCTCCAAATCCGCAACAGTACGGGCTACTTTTAGAACCCGATCATAGGCTCGAGCGCTCAAATGAAGGTGCTTAAAGGCCATTTTTAACATATTTTCAGCCCGGTCATCAAGCTGGCAGTGATGTTTGATCTCAGCTGGGCCCATGTTGGAGTTGAGCATTCCGGGATGATTGTCAAAACGCTTGGCCTGCACCTCTCGTGCTTTGATAATGAGGTCTCTCATTATGGCAGTAGTCAAACCTATAGAATTGCTCCTCAAGTCCTGGTAATCAATGCGCGGTACTTCAAGGTGAATATCCATGCGATCCAACAATGGGCCACTGACTCGGTTCAAATAGCGCTGCACTTGCAAGGGGGTGCAGCGGCATTCCAGATCGTTTGAACCAAGGTGTCCACATTGGCAGGGGTTCATTGAAGCGAGCAGGCAAAAATTGGCAGGGTAAGTATAAGTAGCCTGAGCCCTGGCCACGGTGACGGTACGATCTTCCAATGGTTGGCGCAAAGCCTCCAGAACATCGCGACTGAATTCGGGCATTTCATCCAAAAACAATACCCCGTTTAAAGCCAGACTGATTTCTCCGGGCCGGGGTATCTTGCCCCCACCGATTATGCTGGCTGAAGAAGCATTTTTATGAGGGCTCCTGAACGGTCTGGTCAATATCAGCGGCTGTTCAGCAGTAAGCAGATTGGCAACCGAATAAATCCGCGTAGTCTCCAGGATCTCCTCACGGGTCATGGGAGGCAGAATGCCAGGGAAACAGCGTGCCAGCATAGTTTTACCAGCCCCTGGAGGACCGATCATCAGCACATTATGCATACCGGCAGCAGCTGCCATCAGTGCTCTTTTGGCAGTCTCCTGGCCTCGCACTTCGGCAAAATCATGGGTTATATGGTGGACCCCCGGATTATTCAGGTTTAAGGGAACAACAGGAGCAATGGTCTGGGTACCTTCCAGGTGATCCGCAACCTGTTTCAGACTGGTGACCGGAATTATGGTGATGTCGTCAACAACAGCCGCTTCCAGGCTGTTGTCTTTTGGAACCATGAATATGCTTCTGGACAGGTCCTGGGCGAGTTTTAAGGACATGGGGAGAATACCAGGTACAGGGCGTAGTGTTCCGTCTAAGGATAATTCTCCAGCCAGGAAAGCATTTTCGGGCAGACAGGTGTTCAACTGCGATGAAGCCAGGAGTATGCCGACGGCTATGGCCAAATCAAAATGGCTGCCTTCTTTTTTTATGTCAGCCGGGGCAAGGTTAACTGTAATACGACGGTTAGGAAATTCGTAGCCGGAGTTTTTCACCGCCGCCCGCACCCTTTCCCGGGCTTCCTTGATGGCCATGGAGGCCAGGCCAACAATATCAAAACTGGGCAGTCCTCTGTGTATGTCTACCTCCACTTTAACCGGCAGGGCTTCCACACCGGCTATCACCAGGGTATTTACACTTGCCAGCATTGAATTAAACCTCGGCTTAAAGCAAATCGGATAAGACTACCAATATTCTACCATAATTATCCAGCTATTCGCCAAAGATTACCAGGAAAAATCATAATGGCCAGGACAACAGGAGTAAGGCCGGACGTGCAGAGGACTTGATTAAAAGCCGGTGAGGGATGGGTTTGCTAACCTGGGCTTGAATCTGCTTGTAAAAACTTAGCCTATAAGACACAATCATGCATGATGCAGGCGCATATTCCCGGTTAGGCCAATTATCGATAGGAAAGTGGTTTGCGGAACTATCCCGTATTATATTGCGGAGCAGGAAGAGCGGGCATCCCTGAAGTATTCCAGGGCTGAAGGAATGCTCATATGTAAGCCTGCGCAGAGGAAGCTTGTACAGTTTGAAGCAGTATCAGGCTTGATTACTTGCCTGTCACTACAGGACTGGCTTCTTTATCACGAAAAGAACACATTGAAGCCAGAAGCAACGCTGGACCTCCGGAAAGATCGCTGCGGATCTTTCCCGCTTAGCCCTTATTAACCGCACTGCAGCCAATCACCACATCAGGCAGATAGGCATGATCAGCAGCAGTGGGTTTATATATTCGGCTGAAATTAACGGTTCAGCCCATTGGCATGTTTCATGAGCACGATTATTTTCAATTATTAGAAGGATATATAAATTGCAAGTC
>JGI24713J26584_10002137_pt1 | contig 13914 bp, 15 predicted proteins | sample BioPla4DNA1_FD_26584 | JGI IMG/M metagenome (IMG submission 26584) | reverse complement strand
TTAAATTCGGCGGCAGAATTGCCGTAAATATTCAGCCGCTTTTTTCCGATTATATACCCACCCACCATATCATCAGCAATTACTTCATGCAGAAAAAGCTGCTTTGGAAAGGCGAAATCCTCTGGGAAAAAAACAATTACAGCTGCAAATATACGGCCTGGGGCTCCTGGAAAAGCCCCTCCAGTCCTTATCTAAAATATACCTGGGAGTTTATTGAACTTTTTTGCAAAGGAAGCCTGAAAAAAGAAGGAGACAAAGAAAATGCCGATATCACTGCCGAAGAGTTTAAAAACTGGGTAACGGTTAAATGGGCCATTGCTCCCGAGCACAGGATGAAGGAATATGATCATCCGGCCATGTTCCCGGAAGAACTGGCACGCAGGGTGGTTAAACTCTTCAGCTTTAAGGGCGATTTTGTTCTTGACCCCTTTAACGGAGCGGGTACAACAACTGCAGTGGCGGCGCAACTGGGCCGCAAATACCTGGGGATTGATATTGCGGAAAAGTATTGTCAAGCGGCTCAAAAGAGGCTGCAAGAAGCACTTGCAAGGGAGACAGCCGTTAATATAGAATAAAGTGTAAATCATAAGGTCGGGGGAAAACGGAATGAAGCTTGTTTACAAAGGTAAAACAAAGGATGTTTATGCTCTGGAGGACGGCAGCTACTTGCTGCAGTTTAAAGATGACTGCACCGGTGAGGACGGTGTTTTTGATCCGGGCGCCAATACGGTCGGCCTGTCTATAGAAGGCGCCGGGCGGGCAGGGCTGAATTTAAGCAGGTATTTCTTTGAAATATTAAAGGGAAAAGGCATACCCACCCATTATATAGAGGCAAATGTCTCCCAAGCAACCATGAAGGTTAAACCGGCCGAACCTTTTGGGGAAGGCCTGGAAGTGATCTGCCGCTACCGGGCTTGCGGCAGTTTTTTGCGCCGCTACGGCAAATATGTAAAGGAAGGCCAAGCCCTGGATGCCTTTGTTGAAGTCACTCTTAAAGATGACGAAAGAGGCGATCCTCCCATAAGTGAAGATGCCCTGGCGATGCTTGGGATTTTAACAGCCGGTGAATACAGGGAATTAAAAAAGCTGACCCAGGCAATTGCCGGCATTATTAAAGACGAACTGGCAAAAAAAGATATCGAACTGTATGATATTAAACTGGAGTTTGGCAAAATAGACGGGCAAATAGCGCTCATTGATGAAATTTCCGGGGGGAATATGCGCGCTTACAAAGACGGCCGCCATCTCCACCCCTTGGAACTGGAAAAGCTTGTGCTGCAGCACAAGTAGGCGGCGCAAAACGCCCGCACCAAGCATGCCGCCGCCACCGGCAATCGTTTGCATTTGCCGGATAAGGGCAATGCCCACCGGATAATCAGTGGGCATTGCCGTTTTTACTTCTTTTCAACCAGTTTTTTATGTTGCCCAGTTCTTTGTAAGCACCGGACAATTCACGGACAACTTCCGGTTCAATGTCCATCTGCTGCAGGGCTTTTGCAAAGGCTTGAACACCGCTTTCCCGGAGAATAAAGGCTTTGGGGAACAAGATTGCTGCCCCCCCAAGCAGGCGCAAAACGGCGGGCACAAAGCGAACAAACCTCATTTGTTGCTAAATTCTTGTTTTGTGCCGGCCGGTGAAATGCTGTTTGCTACGTTTTTCAGGGTATTCAGATAATCTTTGGTCATCTGGAGCGCTTCTTCCTTTGGTATGCCGGCCGCTAACAATTCTTTGTAAAAAGCACCCGTTGCCTGCCCCATATTTTCGCCCGCTTCTCTTGAGTAAAGCGTCGTCAGCATTTTACTGATCATTGCGGGTACTTTCTCCGATACCGTATCAAGCAATTCTCCTATTTCCTTGACGGGAACGTGTTCATCATGTTTCACCTAAACCAATCTCCTTTCAAGTTTTTTAAAATACGGCACTGCCAGATCCGGCAATATCATTTCAAACAAGCGGAAAATAAACGCATTAATTGCCTGCTCGCGGCAAAACCGGGAGCCGGTAATCTCTCTTTGTATGTCATTTAAGACTTGCTTTTTCCTTTTTTCCTGCATAGCCGCCTTAAAATGCTGCATGCCTCTGTACAGCTTCCACTCCCCGGCAAACAGCATTCTGAAATCCTCATCGGCTCTGAGTAGCTGAAAGAACTCCGGCTTTTTCCTGTCGTCCAACCGGTTATTTAGGTATTGGAGAATCAAATCCAGCCTTTCTTCATTACGCGTCATTTTTATCAGCCTCCAGCCAGCGCCTTAATTTTGCCCTCGCATAATAGGATTTGCTTTTCACCGTGCCTTCAGGTATGCCTAAGATTTCAGACAGATCTTTGTAGGAAAGTTGTTCCACATATATTCCGTAAATGATTTGCCGGGACATTTCATCCAAACGGCCGAGAAGCTCGTGCAGGAAAAGTTTTTCTCCAATCCCGTCAGTTTCCGCAGGCGCCTCACTTTCCACTGTGCTTACCGGGTAGGGTTGATTTTTCAGTGCGCGTACTCTGTCCGCCATGCGGCGGTGGGCTATGGACAAAACCCAGGCCTTGGGAGAACGAACATCAGGCAGCTTGGCGAAATTTTGGTATACGGAAAGAAAAGTTTCCTGCAGGATATCTTCCGTCAGATACGCATCCCTGATTCTAAAACGGATGTAAGAATAGACGGTATCTGCGAAAAGGTTATAAAACTTAGCGAAGTCCATATCATCAACCCTTTCGCCTATTTAGTCGCACCAAACGGCTTCTTGGTTCAAAAAACTAAAAAAATAACCCCAAATTTTTGCATTGGGGTTTCTGTCAAAGGCAGATTAAAGCTTTTCAGCCAGCAGTTCGAAGCGGTATGTCGTTATAAAATCCTGCCCATAAGGATAAAGAGCCTTTGCTTTTTCAGACAAACCGGCTAAAATACGAAAGACCTCCTGTCTTGTCTCTTCGTTTACTTCCATTCTGTCAAACCATTCAGGCAGGTTATATTGCTGTTTAAGCAAAGCTGCATGCTTCTGCTCAAGCGGCAGCCCGTCCAGCAGCTTTTGCCACTGCCGGGGTGAATAGGAACAGCGGTGGGAATTGTCGCGGAGATATTCAAGCCGGTTTATTTCCTTCTCCGTTTCTTCTCCGTCATAAACGGAGCAGTCAAGTATATAAAGCAGGCCACCGGGCTTGAGGACTCTGCACATCTCCTGCAGGGCTTTTTTGATGTCATAAAAATGGTGGGGAGCAAACCTGGAGACAACAATGTCAAATTCACCGCCAGAAAACGGCAATTCGTGCACATCGGCAATTTGAAAGACAATATTTTCCGCGCCGCACTGACCGGCCAGCAGCGACGCTTCTTTTAACATTTCAGGCGTAATATCAACAGCGGTGACTTTCCGTACATAACGGGAGAGGGCAGCGGCCGTATGCCCGCCGCCCGTTGCCACATCCAGCGCGGCGGCGGCTGGTGCCGGGTTTAACAGGCTTATCATTCTCTCAAGATCTTCTTTATTGCCGTGTGTCGCGCTTAACCTGTAATTTGCAGCCCTCCGGCCGAAATTTTTTCTCACTTCATTCCGGTTCTCCAAACCTGCACCCCGTTTCTGCAGCATGCTGCTTAACCTGTCTTTCCGGATTTGCTAATGTTTTGTTAAATTACATTAATTATATAATGATATCCTGCTTAAGTTCAAATGTTACTGAATTGCGTAGCCGTTTGTTTCGGCAAACAAGCGGTATGATGTATTTGCATTAAGAACACCCCCGAGGAAGTTCATGAAATTGTAGATTTAAAAGATACCGGTGCAAAGCCGGTTAAGCATTTTTCCCGGGGAATTCGGAGGACGAATGGCATTTGGTTGTTGAGGAGGAAGGAAAAACACGGAAGCTGATTTTGCCAAGGGAAGAGGAAAAAACTATTATTGAATTATTGCGTGCCGGGAAGCTGCATTCTCTCAGGCTGGAAGAGGCAACCCTTGAAGATGTTTATCTCAGGCTGACGGGAAAGGAGTTGGCTTCTTAATGTACCATGCATACAGAATCTTTTTAAAAGACCTGAAAGAACACTACTCCAGCCTGCGCTTTTTGCCAAGAACCAGCGCTATGGCAATGAAAGCCAGTGCAAACCCCGCTTGAATCAGCATGGCGGAAAAGACAGGCTGCAGGCTTGCATAATTGAAGCTTGCCAATGCGGCTATGCGGTTGTTGGCTGCAACATACCAGTAAGTCGGGGTAAAAGACGCTACTTTCAGCACGGAGCTGCCCAGCAGTTCGGCAGGAACGAAAACACCGCTGATGAAAGCAAGCCCCAGGGTTAGCACATTGCACACAGCGGGAATAGAACTTTCGCTTTTGACCATGTTGCCGACCAGGAAACTGATGCCGGCGGCGCAGACGGCAAAAACAAAGGAATTTGCAACAAAGAAAACAGCGTTGATGTTTACTAAATTTTTGAAGTTGAACAGGAAACAGAAAATTACCATTAGAAACCAGGTTAATCCCGTAAAAACCAGAATAGCCAGGAAAAACTGCCTGTTGAAGCTGCCTGGGCTGAGCGGAGAACAGGCATTGCGCCGCTGCAGGTCTTGATCATGATAGACGAGCATTAAAGCGCTCGTGCCCAAAATAAGAACTGCAAGCATTGAGTAGGCCAGATAATTAAAATAGTAGTTGGTATAAACATGATCTGCCGCTTTTACCCCATTTGTTTTCAACTCAACGGGAGTATCGGCGCTTAAATCGGACTTCAGGTACTGCACAAGGGACTCCTGGGAAAGATCTTCTATTTGCTCTACATAAAGCCTCGCAGAATTAAGGTATTGGTCAATTTTCAAATCAAGGTAAGCATTGCTGAAAGAATCGGGAACAATTGTTTTTTCAAGCTGAACCTGTTCACCGTTCATAAATCTTTCGCTGAAGCCTTCCGGTACACGCAGGATATAGGAAACTTCCCGGAAAAAGAGGGCATCCTGCAGGGCCTCCGCATCATCAGGCAGCTCTACAAAATTGGCGACTTTCCCAAGCTCCTCCTTCAGCCCCCGCACCAGTGGAGTCTCTTCTGCGCTGAGAAAAGCAATATTGCTCTTGCTTGGAGAAAACAGTGCATCTTCTTGCTCGTTTGTGTGGGCTAAGGCCATAATCAGGGAAATAGCCAGGAAAATAACAACATATATCAAAAGAGAGGGTATATTTTTTTTCAGTACCCTCAGGCAGAGTTTAAAGACTTGCATATTTACGCCTCCTTATGATGAAGTAAGTGCAGGCGCAAAAGAACACAATGAAGAACCCCAGAATGCCGATATTAAGCAGATATCTGGACATAGTATCGTAGTAGTAGAGGCTGTAAAAAGCATCTGTCAGTAAATTTACCGGGTTTATATAGGCAAGAAGGGGAACATGCTGTGAGACAATATATTTCATCTCCAAATACATCATGCCGGACAAAAACGAGCCGGTCATGGTCCCGCCAACCAAAATGGCTATTTTAATGCCTTCCGATTTTTTTACCAGCGCGCTGATAAAAGCGCCAAAGGAAAGCCCGGTGAGGGAGCCGGTAATTGTTGTTATTACGACATAAACGCTTTTGCTGCCAAAATCAACACGGAGAACATAACGCAGGAAAAGGAGCAGGATAAACATTTCAGCCAGATGAATCAATACGGAAGCGCTCATACTGGACAAAAATGCTTTCAGCTTGTGGACGGGGGAAACATTGATTCTGGCCGCCAGCGGTGAAATATTAGCCTCGATATCCGTAATTTCGCGCATGCCTAAAAAACCACCGTAAAAACAGGCCATGGCAATTAAGCTGTAAAAATAGATCAGGACACTGTCCGGCTCTGCCGCCGTACCGGAAACTTCAACAACATACTGCCGGCGGTCGCCTATGCTGTTCAGCAGCTGCTGCGGGTCGCGGGGTTTGTTTTTTAAGATGGAATTTACCGAGGCTGCGGTTTGCTGGTAGCTGTCAAGAAAGCTTTTGACAATGCTTTGCCTGATGCCTGATTTTTTAACGGCAAGTTTGGGCCGGCCTCCTTCAACGAACAGGTAAGCGGCAACTTTATCCTGCTCGAGCAGCTGCTCCGCTTCCTCCCGTGCAGCATGGGTAAGATCAAAGAGTTTGCTTTTGCCTGTTGCCGCTTCGTTCAGCGCCGTTTTGAGATGTTCCGCCTTTTGGTACTCCGCATTGTCAACAACGGCAATTTTTATGGATTGAAAAACTTCCCCCTGCTGGATATTCGAGAGCGCAAGGTAGAAGAATATGGCCAGCAGTACTGGGAAAACCATTGTCCAGAAAATATTTTCCTTGTCCCGCAGCAGGCACTTTAGTCTGTTGCAGAAAATATGAGTGAACATTCTTCCTCCCCCTAGTCCCTCAATTGTTTGCCCGTAATCTCCAAAAACACGTCATTCAGTGTCGGCAGTTCAGAGTAGATTTTGCCGTACTGAATTTTTTCTTTTTTAATAAAATCCAGCACTGCTTCCAGATTGTTGGCACCCTTGCCTGATTTGATTACCAGCTGTTTATTTTTATATTCTGCCTCCATAACATGGGGAAGAGCGCGCAGCCTGTTCAGCTGCCCGGGGGTGATATGCTGCGATTCCACGGTGATTTTTTCACCCAGGGTTATCATGGCTTTCAATTCATCCTTTGTGCCGGTGGCAATGGCTCTCCCCTTGTCAATGATCATGATGCGGCTGCAGATTTGCTCCACTTCCTCCATATAGTGCGATGTGTAGATTACGGTTGCCCCCAGCCTGTTAAGCTCCAAAATGCCTTCCAGGATTTTATAGCGGCTTTGCGGGTCCACGGCCACCGTCGGTTCATCCAAGATAATAAGTTTGGGCTTGTGAGCAATCCCGCAGGCAATATTTAACCTTCTTAACAAGCCGCCGCTGAGTTTTTTGGGGTAATAACCTTTAAAGTCTTTAAGTCCAACAAAATTAATGGCTTCTTCAACGAGCCGCTTGCGCAGCTTTTTATCCTCCACATACAGACCGCAGAAGTAGTCGATATTTTCATAAACGGTAAGCTCGTTGTAAACGGCGACATTTTGCATCACAATGCCGATTTCACGCTTTATGTCGTAGGCATCGGGCCTCATGGGCCGCCCGAAAATTTCAACTTCCCCTTTATCGTATTCCAGCAGGGACAGTATGCAGTTAATGGCCGTTGTTTTCCCGGAGCCGTTCGGCCCCAGCAGGCCGAATACCTCCCCGTCGTTTACCGTAAATGACAAGTGATCGAGAGCCAAGAGCTCACCGTAGCGCTTAACCAGGTTTTTCACGCGCACAATCATTTCCCTACCCCCTTCTGTGTACATCATATCCTGCTTTTAGCGTTCATGTAAGTGTCTGCGCTCACATCTTAAAAGTGACAAATGTCACATTTATGCCGCTGTACAGAAAAGGCAATTGTTCTTGAGGCCAGGAAATGGTAATATGCTGATAAGCAAGCCTGCAAGAAAGCGGGTAGGTACTGTGTTGAGATTAACTGAACTGACAGACAAGTTAATTATTTTGCTCTGCTGCTTATTTCTCTATTTTTTGCAGCCTGATTTTACAGTTAACGTGGTTATTGTATTAATCGCCCTTATCTTCAGCGGTTTTCTCAGTTATTTTGACCATGAACGCTCTATCGCCGCACTGACGGCCGGTTTAATTATTTGCAGTTATTTTTTTCCGGAACTTGTCATATTTTTGCCCGTGGCGGCATATGATATTGTTTTTAAGAAACACCGCTATATCGGTTTGGCGGCGGTTATCCCCTGGATTAATTTTGCGCCGCTTGCTTCGCGCTGCACTGTTGCCGTCAGCCTCGTCCTGCTTATTCTGGGAGTTTTAGTCAGGTACCGTTCAGAAATGATAAACCGGCTGCAGGACAAATATTACCGGCTGAATGACGAAGCCAGGGAAATGTCGCTTCAACTGCAAAAGCAAAACAGGGATTTAATGAAAAAACAGGATATTGAGTTGCATCTGGCCACCTTAAACGAGCGCAACCGCATCGCCCGTGAAATTCATGATAATGTGGGCCACTTGCTGTCCAGTGCCATTTTGCAGGCCGGTGCGCTGCAAACCGTTAACCGCGACCCAAAAGTCGGGCCGCTGCTGGAAGACCTCCAGGCCACCCTGGCCCAGGCAATGGACAGTACAAGAAAGAGCGTGCATGCCTTATACGAAGAATCCATTGACCTCAAGCTGGAGATAGCGGAACTGGTTAAAGGGTTTACCTTTTGCGATCTCAATTATGAATACTGCTTGGGCAGCGACCCGCCCAGAAAAATAAAATATGCTTTTATTGCCATTGTCAAAGAAGCCCTCTCCAATATCGCCAAACATTCCAATGCCAGTCATGCTTCAATCGTATTACGGGAACACCCTGCCCTTTATCAACTGATAATCAGAGATAACGGCAGGGTGGAAGAGATCAATCAGGACGAGGGATTGGGCCTGAAAAATATGAAGGACCGTGTTCATTCTTTAAACGGCATTATCAATATTACAGCCGCAGACGGTTTTGAAATTTTTATCTCCGTGCCAAAGGAGGTGAAGGCGTTTGAAGATCCTGATAATTGATGATGATAAACTGGTTGTAGCGGCGCTGGAGACAATCCTCAAAGCAGAAGGAGATATCAGTGTGGTAGGAAGGGGGACAGGCGGCCTGCAGGCAATAGAACTGTACCGCAAGACAAAACCTGATGTTTTGCTCATGGATATCAGAATGGACGGCATGACAGGAATCGAGGCGGCGGAAGTAATATTAGAGGAAGATCCCCGGGCAAAAATCCTTTTCCTAACCACCTTTTCCGATGATGAATACATCGTGCGAGCCCTGCAACTGGGTGCTAAAGGATATATTTTAAAGCAAAACTACGAAAGCATTATTCCCTCGCTGAAGTCGGTGCAGATGGGACAGTGCGTATTTGGCGATGAAATAATAGCCAAAATGCCCCTGTCCCTTTCCACAGGCGGGCAAGGCATGGCGGCATTCGGCTTGACTGAAAAAGAAATTACAATAATCACCCATGTGGCTGAAGGCCTTTCGAACAAGGAAATTGCTGAAGCCCTGCATTTAGGCGAGGGTACTGTACGCAATTACATTAGCGTTATCTTGGAAAAGCTGGAACTGCGGGATCGGACCCAGCTGGCAATTTTTTATTACAAAACCCAAACCCCCAAAAATCGAGTCAATGGGTAGCGAAGAACCCGTAAAGATATAATGTTCAGCATTAAAACCTGATACATGGCACCTGATGCCCTGGTTGTTCCGTTTAAAACAACATTGATACCTAAAAGTGGGTAAAACAAAGCAATATTTACCTTCAGGGGCGGCCCACTTGCAAAAAGCCCGGCCAATAATCTATCTTGGCCAGGCTTTCCTGTTCTTTTTTATAAACCAAGGCTGCCGGATAACCTCTCTCCCGTGCACTGCCGGTTCCTATCTAAAATGATACATTCCCAGGTCCGGGGGGATTGTGCCTCTATGTACAAAGTATTCAACGGCAATATCGGGAATTACGGCTAAATCTTCTGCATTAAAGTAGCATTCAATGTTTTTATCCATCAGGATATTGGCACCGGCGGGAAATTCTTCATCCCCTTGATAGAAAATAAACAGGAAAATAATATCCGGCAAAAACTCAAAGGCAAAGGAGTAGTCCCCCATGGACATTTCCTGCCGTATGAGCGCATAGGGAAAATGGAAAATCTCCGGTTGAGAATCATAAAGCTTTGCCAATCGTTGCACCGTTCTTTGGTAGAAATTAGGATAATAGACCTACACGTCCTTAATTTCCTTATAGGAAATATATTGGCCTTTTGGCCTTGTTCCTTTTCCGTTTACCAAATAACGCAGTAAAACAGTTCTTAAAAGATATGAAGGAACTTCTTCACACTGCTTATAAACAATTCCGCTTTGATAATGGACTTGATAATCATCCCCCATCATTTTTATGTTAATGAATCCCCGGCTTTTATCATAGGAAACAAGTTTACCCTTAATCAGGCTCTCGATATCCATTTGCCGGAATCTTTCCAGTATATAGAGGTAAGGTACTTTTTCCTGGTGCTCACGCAAATTCTTTACACCCCGATTCAAAGTCAAAGGTTTATTCTTCACTCATTAAAGTATTTTGCCCCTATCCGGGGCATTTTCTCCCCTCTGTGCCCTAAACCCTGTTTTAATAATATCATACATTACCAGCATGGCCGGTGCAGCCGGCAGCCTGCCGAAATTCAGGCCTTGCGCACATAGAAGTCACAAGGGAAGCGGACAGCCGTGAGTCCGGCTGTTGTTAAAAAAAATACAGGGCAGGTTGGTCGCCCAACCTGCCCCGTATTTTTTCATCTTTGTGCTACCAGGATAAATTGGCGTAATTGACGTTGCCCATAAGCAGAGGTTCATAACCCTTTAAATCCGAGTTATAACCGTAAGCATACTTNATATCCACCAGCGAGAACCACAGCATGGCCTCGTTATGCAGGTCCAACAGCTCCTCGTAGCGGCTGCTGAGCTCTTCAGAATCGGTGACGGACATGATGTCGCTGATCAACGCCAGGAAGCGATCCTTGCCGGGCCACGGGTTCCTGGTGTAAGAACCCCCGATATGATACAGGGTCCAGGAATAGAAGTTCTGTGCCAGTGTCCTGGACGGAGCAGTCGTAAAGTCAATGGCCATATCGTACTGAGTATCGTCAAAGACAATTGTCAGCCAGGAACCGGGATCCAGGTTCTGGACTTCGACTTCGATGCCGATATCCTTCAGGTCCGCCTGAATAAGCTCGGACACTACCACGGCATCGGAGGAGCCGTTATTGATCAGCAGGATTTTCTTGCCTACGAGACCCGCCTTTTCAGCATACTCCCTGGCAAGTTCAGGGTTGTATCCGATACCGTAGACTCCCAGATCCAAATAGCTGTCTTCTACGTCCACATTCGCCACGGCAACCGGCAATCTCGATACGTCGGCAAAACCGCTGTATGCTATATCGGCGATTGCCTGCCTGTCAATGGCTAAAGCAACTGCTATCCGTGCATCCGGGTTGTTGTAGAACACAGATTGCTCTGAAGGATTGAAGAAGAGTGTTCTGGTCATTGCCGGGTCGAACATATGAACGGTAACCCCGTCAAGGCCTTGGACAAACTCTATATCCTGATACGGAATTTGAGCTATATCTACCGTACCGGTTTGCAGGGCGTTAACCCTCTGAGAATCCTCGCTTAAGACCCTGAATTTAAGGTTCTTGATAGCGGGCGGAGTTCCCCAGTAATCATCACGCGCTTTCAGGTCAATATGGCTGTTGATCACATAATCATCCAAAACATAGGGGCCGGTGCCGATCGGAGTCGTGGCTATAGCCTCCTCATCGAAAGATTCTTTGTCAAACATAAACAGCGATGCCATACCGGCTACATAGGAAAGGTCGTAGGAGTTGAATACCAATTCAACCGTGTAGTCGTCCAGTGCCCTGGTTTTGTCCAAATTCAGTTCGGGCAGATAGGCAGGTTCACCAACCCTGTTGTTGCCCCGCCAGAGTGAAAAGACAACGTCTTCTGCAGTAAAGGGATTGCCGTTTGAAAAGGTCACACCTTCTCTGACATGGACGTGCCAGACGGTCGGTTCAATTATTTCCAGACCAGTCGCCAGTATCCAGACCTGCTCCCCATTGCTGTCGAAATCCCAAAGGGTTTCATAAATCATGCGCATGGCGTTCAGGGAATCATAGCCAAGCATGTACATCGGGTCCAAAGTACCTCTGTCCTGCGTGGTGGCTATTGTCAGTGTGTCCTTTTTCGCCTCGCCGCCGCCAGGAGTTTCGTTGTTGTTGTTGTTATTGTTGTTGCCACCGCCGCCACAGGCAACCAGAGCGAAAACCAGGCTAATGGCAACAAGAACAGCAAAGAACTTTTTCATAACTTTACCTCCTTAAATTTGATATATGGGGCTGTTAAATTGTGAATGCATCTGTAGCAAACGGCAAAATGACTTGGCGGAGATATCTGCATTTTCTGATATTTCTTAATATGCTGCGTATCGTAGCCGGTTTTATAGGTTAATAGGTTAATAAGGGACTTAAAAGCCGGTTATTCAGAGGGAATGCAGAGCAGGCCGGTAATCCAACCTGCCCTGCATATTTTATACTACCAGGATAAATTGGCGTAATTGACGTTGCCCATAAGCATAGATTCATAGCCCTTTAAATCCGAGTTATAGCCGGTAGCACTCTTCAGGTCAACCAGTGTGAACCACAGCACTGCCTCGGTATGCAGTTCTATCAGCTCCATATAGCGGTTGCTGAGTTCTTCAGAATCGGTGACGGACATGATGTCGCTAACCAATTGCATATAACGGTCCTTGCCGGGCCACGGATTCCTGGTAAAAGATCCTCCGATATGATACAGGGTCCAGGAGTAGAAGTTCTGTGCCAGTGTCATAGACGGAGCGTTTGTGAAGTCAATGGCCATATCGTACTGGGTATCATCAAAGACAATTGTCAGCCAGGAACCGGGGTCCAGGTTCTGGACTTCGACTTCGATGCCGATATCCTTCAGGTCCGCCTGAATAAGCTCGGACACTACCACGGCATCGGAGGAACCGTTATTGATCAGCAGGATTTTCTTGCCTACGATACCTGCCTTTTCAGCATACTCCCTGGCAAGTTCAGGGTTGTATCCGATTCCGTAAATCCCCACGTCTAAGAAGCGGTCTTCTACATCCACATTTGCCATTGAAGCCGGCAATCTCGATATATCGGCGAAACCGCTGTATGCTATATCGACAATTGCCTGCCTGTCAATGGCTAAAGCGACTGCTTTCCGCGCATCCGGGTTGTTGTAGAAGATAGAGTGCTCCGACGGGTTGAAATAGAGCGCCCTGCTCATTGCCATTGACGCGTCTGCCAGATGAACGTTAACATCGTCAAGGCTCTGGACAAACTCTATATCCTGATACGGAATTTGAGCTATATCCGCCGTACCGGTTTGCAGCGCGTTAACCCTCTGAGAATCCTCGCTTAAGATCCTGAATTTAAGGTTCTTGATAGCGGGCGGAGTTCCCCAGTAATCATCACGGGCTTTCAGGTCAATATGGCTGTTGATTACATAATCCTCCAAAACATAGGGGCCGGTGCCGTTTGGAGTCGTAGCCACAGCTTCCTCATCGAATGATTCCTTGTCAAACATAACCAGCGATGACATACCGGCTACATAGGAGAGGTCGTAGGAGTTGAATACCAATTCAACCGTGTAGTCGTCCAGTGCTCTGGTTTTGTCCAGATTCAGTTCGGGCAGATAGGCAGGTTCACCGGCTCTGTTGTTGCCCCGCCAGAGCGAAAAGACAACGTCTTCTGCAGTGAAAGGATTGCCGTTTGCAAAGGTCACACCTTCTCTGAGACGAATGTGCCAAACGGTCGGTTCAACCATTTCCAGGTCTGTCGCCAGTATCCAGACCTGCTCCCCTTTGCTGTTAAAATCCCAAAGGGTTTCATAAATCATGCGTACGGCGTTCAGGGAATCATAGCCAAGCATGTACATCGGGTCCAAAGTACCCCTGTCCTGCGTGATGGCTATTGTCAGTGTGTCCTTTTTCGCTTCGCCGCCAGGAGAGTTGTTGTTATTGTTGTTATTGTTGTTATTGTTGTTACTACCGCCGCCACAGGAAACCAGAGTAAAAACCAGGCTAATGGCAACAAGAACAGCTAAGAACTTTAACTTTTTCTTCATTCAGTTTTCCCCCTCTGTATTTTTTTGTTGGATTGTTGTTAGATCTCTGTTTGATTTTTATATTTAATTGTTCATTGCTTTCCAGCAAGCGACAAAATGATTTGGTGCTATCTCCTGCAAGACCTGGGGATTATTGCATTCTTCCGATGCCAGCCAGCATCTTGCCGCAAAGCGGCAGCCGGGTTTGGGATTGATCGGAGAGGTAATCTCGCCCTTCATGAT
>JGI24713J26584_10002064_pt1 | contig 14178 bp, 9 predicted proteins | sample BioPla4DNA1_FD_26584 | JGI IMG/M metagenome (IMG submission 26584) | reverse complement strand
GTCCTTGATGATGCGGTGAGGTCCTCAAGGCCCGTGATAACCGTAAGGCCCTATGGCCTTGAAAACGTCCCCCCTGAACTTGAGGATAGGAGTGACGAGATCGTTGGCTGGAACCCCTACTGTATTGCAGATGCAATAGAGGATTCAATAGATCAGAAAAGAACTTCCTAATCCCCACCGTACTGCAGAGGCGGTAGAAGACTCAATACAATCAGAAGAGAAGTTTCGGTTACAGATGCAGCAGAATACGTCAGAAGTGCTTGCTGGACATAAGAATTTAAAAAAATAGAAGGGGGGTGGCTTATAATTAAGCCGATGATTTAACCACAAACATGCCGGGTTTGCTCCTTGTCGGCCAGTATATCTTGTTGTAGCCACTGTAGCTGTAGTCCACCCATCCACCGTTCCTGTACACCTGTACAGTACGGTGCCTTGGTGACATGCTCGTGGCGTACTGTATTATACGGACCTTCTCACCGGATGCTGTGAGTTTCTTATACAGATATTCGCTCATAGCCCAGCAATCTCCTATACTGGAATAGTGGTATGTGCTGGTGCTGTAGGCAGCCCGCACCCTCTTCTTCTTATAGTACTTACTTGAGTACCTTTTCCTTACACTGGTACGGTAGCTTGCCCTGACCTTTTTCCGGTAGGTCTTCTTGTACTTCTTGTACTTCGTTTTCTTGTAGGCGGCCTCAACCTTAACAGGTTCGACCTTCAAGTTTCCTTTTTCATTAACAATTTTTGCGTTTTCGGTTTCGATATTTGTTGCATCGGCAATGGGCACTGAACCCACTGCAAACATCAGTGCAAAGAGCACTGACACTGTCTTGAATCGCGTAATTCTATCGCCTCCATGTCCAATATTAACCCTAAGGTCGCTAAGGACACTGAGTCAACTGTTACATCATCATAGTATATAAATATTTCTATAAAATAAAAGCTCTGAGAGCTCCTTTAATCGAAAAAATCCCTCAGAATGCTCATTTAACATTCATGCAGTGATTGAGGATCTCCATGGCTCTGTTTGAATAAAGGACCGTCATCCGAATCCCTTTTTATCTGCAGAGGCATTATATAAAGAAGATGCAGAAGCAGCCAGAATGTGAAACAGTATATAGAACGGTGACCACGTGCCTTATCTGGACCCGAAAAGAAATTAAAGGAATTAAAAGCTATAAGGGGACATGCTAATTGCTTAAAGATTTTTAAAAGGATAATGGAGTGTGAATCCGCATTGAAATGATGTTAAGACCTTAAAGGGTAGTGGGGAAACCCCGGGATGGGTGGAAAATCCTAGAGGACCTCCTCTATCCTTGAAACACCTGATTCCTTGTTCACCAGGTATATATGGTCAGCAAGGTTTTCAAGCTCCTCCTCATGGGATACTATGATTATCTGGGGTGAATCAAGCTCATCAAAGATGTCCTTGAGCTTGTAGAGCTGTTCCTTGCTGAATCCATCTGTTGGCTCGTCAAGTATCAGTATATCGGACTTCAGTGTTGTTGAAAGGCCCTGAACGACCTTGTTCAGTGCAAGGCGGTAGGCGAGGGCGACGCTTGTCCTCTCACCACCACTGAGGTACCTGAGGTCCTGTTCATAGCCGTCCTGTTCAACCATCGGGGTGAAGTCCTCATCGATCCTCACCGACTTGTCAGGGTCATCAACCAGCATCCCGAACCACTTCCTGAAGTGGCTGTCAAATTCCTGGTTGATCCATGCAAGGACATGCCTTTCAATATCATCAAGGGCTGGTATGAAGTACTCGGCAAGCCACTTCACGTAATCATCCAGTTCATCAGCCCTCTTCAGGTAGCCCCCCTTGGTCTCCACCACCGATCTGAGGTCATCTATACGGTTTTCCTTTTCCCTGATTGAACCTTTGATCTCCCCGAGGCGGGAAATTACACTATTATGTGACTTCTTTTTTTCCTTTATCTCAGATTCAAGCCGCTCTATGGCGGATTCAACTTCATCATGGGATGATATGATCTCCTGAAGCCCTTTGATTTCACGTTTCTTCTCTTCAATCTCCCTTTTCTTCAGTTCAATCTCTTCAAGGTTTTTCCTGTACTCCCTGCTGGTTTCAGGGTTCAGTTCCCTGATCCTCCCCTGCATCTCTGAGATCTTCCCATCAATACCTGAGATCCTGCCTGAAATCTCCTTCTCCCTTTCCCGTGCAGCATCAAGTTTCTCTTTAAGTTCATTCATCCTGGATGCTGTATCCCCGAGTTCCTCCACAGTTTTCCTGTTCTCATTTATCTGATTTTCTATATCCTTTATTCTGACTTTGAGTTCCTTAAGATCGTCCTTCTTTTTTCTGAGTTTCTCCTCTTCTTCCTTCAGAGTTCTCATCCGGTCCCTGAGTCGGTCCTCAATAACCCTGAACCTTCTTATATCATCGAGTAGTTCTTCCTGATCCCCTTTTTCAGCCTCAAGTTCCTCAATCTCCCCATTAATTTCTTTGATCCTCTCACCTGCTGAGGCTATCTTCTCTTCCACTTCCGCCGGGTCAACCTTCCTGTCACAGGTGGGGCATATGCTGCTGCTCCTTATGTTAGCGTAGTCCTCAAGTTTTCCCTCAAGTCTTGCCCTTTCATTCTCCCTTTCACGCAGTTCAGCGTTGAGTTCCCTGATTTTCTCATTGACCTCTTCCTCTGTGACTGATGGCCTCTCCATTAATGATTCAAGTTCCCTGATCTCAGAATTAAGTTCTCCTATTTTTAGTTCAAGTTCCCTGATCTCAGAATTAAGNCTCCTGCAGTCCCCTGTCTTCTCATTCAGCGTGGCCTCAAGGTGCCTGAGTTCAAGGCCCGCCCTCTTAAACCTTTCATAATCATCAGTGAGAGTCTCCATATCATTCTGGAGGGCATCTATCTCATCTTTGAACCTTTTAAGTTCCTCTGATAGCTTATCCCTTTTCTTTCCGCAGTTCTCAATCTCCTCGAGGGTCCTGTTGTACTCCTTCTCCAGGTTTTTATTCCTTTTCCTCAGGGAGTCCACTGTCCTGTTTATAGCCTTTATCTCCGTTTCAAGGAAAGCCAGTCTGGCCATTGCATCCTCAATCCGCTTTTTCTTATCGTTAAGAGCTTCAAATTCCCCTTCAAGACCCTCAAGTTCAGATTCAAGGGCCTCTCTTCTGGATTCAATTCCCGCCTTCTCCTTAAGGAGGCTGTCCTTTTCTTCCCTGAGCCTCTTCAGTTTTTCCCTGTCATCTTCAAGGCCTGACGACCTGTCCCTGAGTCTCTCAGAGAGTCTTTCTATCCTCCTTTGGATTAACCTGGCGTTTTCCACTGCCACACTGTACTCTTCAATACCGAAGGCCTTCCGGAGCCTTTCAAGCCGGTGTTTGGGGTTCATCTCTATTATGGTCTTCATTTCCTCCTGGGGTGTGAAGACCGCGTAGCGGTAGATGTGGCTCTTTGCACGGGGGTTTGATGGTTCATTATACCTCAGGATCTCAAGAACGGCCTCCTTCATCTCATTCGCAGATAATTTCCTCCTCCCTCTGGAGGTCTCAAGGTAGATGTTCTGCTGCTGTATGGTGTTTGAGGTCCTTTTAAGTTCCCTGTAGGCTGTGTAGACCTTATCATCCACCCTGAATCTGAGTTTGACCGACCCTGAATTTGCATCAGTCCTCAGTAGGCTTGCGCCCTTCTGGTCCCCGAGGCCGAATAATGCGAATTCTATTGCAAGGAGTATGGTGGATTTCCCTGATCCTATGTCCCCCTCAAAGAGCGTCACACCCTCCCTGAAGTCCACTGACTCTGATGTGTAACTCCTTATGTTGCGGAGTTCAAGTGACTCGATTATCAGGCCCCGTCACCCCCTTCGATCTCCAGTCCAAGGACCTCAAGGGCATCTTCAATTATCCTCTGCTCATAGTCCTCCCTGGTTTCACCCTCCCTCTTCTCATTCCGGATCCTTTTAAGGACCTCTGATGCCATTTTAAGGCCTGATGCTGATTTAAGTTTCATGTTCTTCACCCCGAGGCCTGCAAGTTTTTCCCTGAGTATCTTCTCCTCTATCCTTGGTATTTCAGTCTCAGAGACCCTTACCTTCTCTATCTCAGGGGGTCTTATCCCGTGTCTGTTTATGTTAACCGTGAGGGCTCCCCTATCCCTGAGGATCCTCCTTATAACCCCCGAGTCTATCTCTGATGTCTTCCCTGAGCTGAGACCTCCCCGGATCCTGAGCATGACCACCCTTCCCCTCACGTCATGTTCGGCTATACATGACTCTATCTTCCTCATGGCCTCACGGGCTGTTATTCCATCAACATCAACCTCGATGTACTCGAATCCTGCAGGCATTATCTCCCTGAATTCAAGGCCCCTTAGGGTTTCATTGAAATCAACAAGGTAGTATCCTCTCATCTCACCCCGGGCAGTGTCTTCAAGGTCCCTTGCATAGGATCCGAAGAGGGCCCCAGGGAATACCATGCACCCGTAGCCGTCCTCATTGTGGGTGCTTCTTTTGTGCACGTGTCCACCGGCATAGTAGTCGAAGCCCCTGGGGAAGAGGTTGAGGTCTATGGACTCCGCATCCGCAATTTCCTCGGTTTTGAACTGGGTTATGGCGCTGTGGAAGACGAATATCTTGAAGCCCTCCTCTACCTCAAGTGCTTCACGGTCAAGCATCATGTAGTAGTCCTTCTCAAGGTTCCTCGACCTCCCTGAGAGTCCCGTGATCCTTGCACCCGTGGCCTCATCCTCGGTGAATTCAAGTCCAAGTTTCCTTCCCGGGACCGGCCTGACAACATTCTCTATTAAACCTGCACTTTCAAGGATGTCTATCATTGATGTGTGGGATGGGCTGTAGTCGTGGCTCCCNTAGTTGACGTATACCGGGATGCCCTCATCCCTGACCCTCCTGAGCTCCCTGGTGGCCATCTTCACCGTCTTCATGTTGGGCAGGTTTGAGTGGAAGAGGTCGCCTGCTATTATCATGAAGTCAATATCATTGTCTAGCGCATCATCTATTGCCATCCTGAAGGCCTTGCCTTCCAGTTCCTGGAGCATCGCCTGTTTCTGTGCTCCAAGGTGGCAGTCAGAGAGATGGGCGAATCTGTACATCAGTCAGCCTCCTTTACAGGTTCGGTTGAAACATGATTTCTATTAAAATCCATTAATGGTCCTCCAGTATTCAGGGAGGGAATCATCAAATTCCCAGTTCAAATCCCACACCCATTTTAAGATCAAAAAAGGAACATCATTGAACTCCTATCCCCTGCTGCACCTATACAAATTCAAGTGGTGGTGCATCATCATCCTTCTTCTCTGATTCTATGAACTCCTCAAAGAGGGGGATCTTGACCGGAACAGCGAACTTTGTGAATATGCTGCTCACTATGGCTTCACCCTTATCAAGGCTTGCTATGGTCCTGTTATCATCTGAGAGGTCCTGGGAGGCGCTTGCAATTATCTCAGCCCTCTCCTGGGCCATCTCATTCCCCAGGATTATCTTGGTGTTCATGTTAGCCAGTATGGTCCTGGGGATGAGGCTCACGAGCTGTGTGATGGCCACAAGTCCGATGTTGAATTTACGGCCCTCCCTGGCTATGGTGCTGTAGATGTTGTGTCCCTGGTTCTCGATGACCTCCTTTCCAAGGACGCGGGGAGCCTCCTCTATAATTATCCCTATGACCGGTTTGCGTCTGAGCCTGTTCTCGGCCTTGTATCTCTGGTACCTCCTGAAGATGGCCCCTGCTATGATACTTCCAACGAGGATCTCTGCTTCACCCATGAGTCGGGATGTGTCAATGATGACCGTTTTACCATCCTCAAGGTGGCCTATGATATCCCTTATTGTGGATTCACCCCCTGATTCCCTGAAGACACCTCCCCGGGATTTGAGTTCGCCGTCCTCCATGTAGACACCCAGTATGTTATCGAACTTCCTCTTGAGAACACGGAGGGTTGAATGGTGGACGTTCATTATCTCATCTGACTTGACGATTCCCGCTATCCATTCATCACCGAATCTGTTACGTGCCGCCCTTATGGCCTCTTCCTGGGGGCCTGAGAAATCTATGATCCCGTCGAAGTGTTCCGGCCTCAGGGATTTCAGGTTTATTATGAGGGTGTTGCCGCCCACCGGGGCGTCAGGGGAGTAGTACTCTATCCTTTCACCGGCTGCCGGGTGGCTGCCGAGTCCCTCATCGTTCCTCCCGTAGTACTCGTCGTGGGGGTCCANGACGAGCATGCCCACACTGTCCATCTCCACGAGGCTCCAGAGCATGACCTTCACAAGGTTACTCTTACCCCTCCCTGTTGTTGCTGGGATGAGGATGTGGTGGGTTATTGCGCTCTCCGCATCAAGGTGTACTGGTGTTTCAAGGACCTTGGACCCGCTCCTCACGTTACCGAGGTAGATGGGCCTTTGAGGTCTTTCAAGGAATTCAAGGTCCCCCTCATGTATCCTGCGGACCGACCTGAAGAAGCCGGGTAGTAGCTTGGGGAGTACTGGCCCCTCATCCTTTACATGGAGTATGGGGCGGGCCTCGGCGATGATGTAGTTTCTGAGTTCAGGTTCAAGGAACTCCACCTCACCCCCCTGTCCTTCAAGTTCAAGGCCCGATGCCAGTTCATGCATCCCCATGGGTATCTGTGACCTGTACTTGAGCTCCTTAACCTGGAGTATTATCCTGCCATCATCCTCCGCAACAAGGAGGTCGCCGATCTCAATCCTGGAGCCTGTCTTCTCCCTTATCAGTATTGTGGCTGTTTCACCACCGATTATCTGCCCTGCAGCTTCCATCAGTATTCACCTGCATACCTGTTGAGTTCATCATGGAAATCAAGGCTCTTGGCCTCATACACTACGTCTTTAAGGATTTCTCTTTCTGGAATCTCAGCCAGGATCCTTCTCCTGTAGATCTCTATCTCATCACGGGAGACGCGCGCCCTCATATCCACGTCCACCAGGCCGTAGGGGTAGCCCGGGAAGCATGCGTCTGCAGAGTTCCTGAGGAGTCCCGATGCCACCCTGATAGGTGATTCCTCAGTTTCCTCTCCAAGTATGTCGAGGCGGAATATCCTGCCGGCCGGGTTGAGTTTCACCACTGTTATGACTGTTGGGCGGTCCATCCTCACGGCAACCGGACTGTAGCACCATCTTTCACCGGCACCGTATCTCTCTGCAAGTTTCCTCACTGTTCCGAGGAGTGATGCTGAGGTGGTGGTGTAGAGGCTGCATGTCTTTGAGAAGCCTGCAACGTACACACCCCTCCTCTTACCCTCCTCCATGAGCTCATGTATGTAGGGGTTCTCATTCTCAAAGGATGCCTGGAGCGAACCATCGGTTACGAGTATGTCCCCCTCACCGAGTTCCCCCATGANTTCCAGGGCCATGGTCCATTCAGCGAAACGCCTTGGGAGTCCCTGGATGTTTGAGGGGTCCATCCCCTCCACCATGGGGATCTCTATCTGTAACCGGTCCTCGTCAGGGAGAATTTCCCTGTATGATGGGTCGAGGGGGTGTAAATTGAAGGTGTACCTGGAGTTCTCTGCATCAAGCCTCATGAGTGAGAGGAACTCGAGCCTTGATGGGANTTCCATGTTCTCACGCCTTTCTCCCCTGAAGATGCCCGCGGCGACCCTGTTAAGCTGCACCGAGAATGATGGTCCGGTGATTACCGGGCTGTTTCCACCATCAATGAATGCAAGGAGTGGAGTGTCATCCGGCACCCTGAGGGGTCTGAAGTTTTCCCTTCTGAACTCATGGACCTCGTATCTGCTGGACCTGAATACTGGCCTTCCGATTTCACATCTGACGGTGCCCTTCAGGGAATCTGCAATTTCTTCCAGGACATTCAATGAAAAATCCTCCACTGTAAACCTTTAAAGTAGAATAAAAAAAGATGTAGTATAAATAATTTGTGATTTTANTCTTCGGGTTCGATGATAACCGCGGTGCCGTATGCAAGGATCTCCTGCATGATATCGGAGATTGAGTCAGAGTCAAAGCGCACGCTTATAACTGCATTGGCGCCCAGTTCCCTTGCATGGTCCATCATACGGTCAAGGGCCTCCTGACGGGAGTGTTCCATCATCTGAACGTACTCCTTGATCTCACCACCCACAATTGACCTTAAACCGGCCCCTATCTGACCTCCAAGACCCCTGCTCCTCACTGTAAGGCCATAGACGAATCCAAGGACCTCAACAGCCCTGTANCCCGGGACGTAGTTGCTTGTTACATATATTATGTCCCCGTGTTCATGGACCGCNGGGGTTGCGGTCCTCTCCTCAAGCCTTGTACCGCACTCATCACAGAAGTTTGACCTTGAATCATACTCCCTGCCACAGTTTGGGCAGAACTTCTCTGATGCAGGCGCGGTCTCTCTCCTAACAGTCCCGCCCTTCTTCTCGGCGAGTCTCCTCTTCATCTCTTCACTTGTAACCATATAAACACCGGTTCTATCTTTATACATTAACCAATAAATAGTTTGAATGACTTCCTGGTCTCGGCTTTTTTTCTCCTCACCCCACATCAATAAATCTGAATTAATGTGGGGGTATTCCTGATTCAGCAGCACCATCTATTCAGCTGAAAATTCAGAATAAGGGAATGTTCATCATGCCCTCCTATCCTCTCGCACCCTTATACCCTGTTCATTGAAGAAGTCCTTGATGTTTCTGTATTCTGATTCAGGCATCTCACCATCAGCTGAGCGTATGGTGACATCGAGTTCCACTTGAACATCATTGAAGTACTTCATGAGTACTCTCCTGATATTCGTTATCTGTATCATTTCCTGGTCGGGGATTCTGAATTCCAGGCTGATGGATCTTATAGCTTCTGTTTTGTCGGGTTCCTGTTTAAACTCCATCTTCTCTGGTTCCTCAGGTTTCTCGACGATTTCGGCACTCTTCATGGGTGCGGGGGGTGCCTCTTCCCCTGCTGGTTTCTCTTCTTCCATGGGTTCCTTCACGCAGAGGTGGGGCTTTATTATTATTTCTCCATCTGAAAGCGATGGGCTGCAGTCCTCCTCAATAAAGGTGCATTCTGGTTTATCATCAACCAGAACCCCCAGACCAAAGGATCCTCTCTTAACACCAAGCTTTATGGCCTTCTTGAGGACATCCTCGCCGGTTATCCTTATCTCCCCAGGTACGCTGTAGAATGATTCCAGTATCCTTGCTGTCTCAGCGTAATCACCCTTAAGGTATCTTGCTGCCAGCACGTCATGGTTGAGCTTATCTACAAGTTTATCCTCCTGTTTCAGGAGGGATTCTATCTCGTACTCCACAGGTGTGTCCACACCATAGGCTGGCCTTCCAAGGTCTAACCTCTCTGTTCCCTCCTTTGCAGGTATGATAACATGACGGTAGAGGTTCCTTGTACGCGTATTTGAATCCTTCTCATTTTCACGGATCCTGTGTTTTATTCCTTTCCTTTCATTCTCATCCATCTGGAGGGTCCTGTCATTGTATATGCTTTTGAGTGCTGCCTGTGTCCTTACAAATTCATTGAATGCGGGTCTTTCGTCGGGGGCTGGTAGGAGGAAGATCAGGGAGTTCCTGTAGACCCTTGGATGTTTACCCTTATTGCTTATGAATTCATCAACCTCTGAGTCATCCCTGAGGACCACCAGTTTGAGTTTCATGGTGTCAGGGATGTCCGATGATTTCCCTGGCCAGATGTGCACCTCTAACTTCTTCTTACCCACTATCTTCTTGATGAAGTCCTCCTCCATTTCCCTGATATCATCCTCTGATACGTTCTCCTTCCGTGTCACTATGAGTCTTTCAAGGTTGGGTTTGCTGCTGAAGTAGTAGAGGCCGTCCCTCTCATGGAGGTAGAAGAGCCTCTTCCTCATCATCTCCAGCGCCTCGGTTACTATGCTCACCTGAAGATTCGGGTCTATGCATGAGAGTTTAATCTCCCTGATACCCGCACCAACCCTTTCACTTCCACCGGCGAAGGAGTAGAGGAATATCGTTGTGGCTATCGATGTGCCGAGCCTGTAGGGCCTGTAGCTCTGCAGTTTATCATCCGTCGCGACTGCACCTGAATCGGGTGATGTGATGTCAGATGCTATTATACTGTCAAACTCGTTGCCTGTGAATTCTATGAACTCCCTCTTTATATCCCCCAGTGAGAGGTCGAAGTCTGCAAGTCTTATGAAGGGCCTCGTTGAGTCGCAGAGTGACCTTACAACAAGTGCCAGTAACCTGAGAACACCCCTGGTCCTCTGGAACTTTGGGAAGGACCCCCACCTCTCATAGAGGACGTCTATGACCTCAGGCTGGAAGGGGTAGCTCTTGAGGAATAACTCCCTGTACTCTGACTTCTCCATGGACTCCGGGAGCAACCCCTTATCATAGGCAAAGTCAACTATTTCATGGACTATAGACTTCTTCTCATCCTCATGTATCCTCTTGAAGAGTCTCCTGTTTATGACGTCATAGATCTCATCGTTCTCAACCGGCGCGATTATCTTATGGGTCCTGCCCAGGACCTTTGCGATCTGCTGGTAGAGCCTCTCTGCGGCCTCACCATAGTGTTCAAGGTGGCTTGATGGGAGGGTTACAACCAGTGAAACCTCCCTGAGGGATGAAACCACCTCTGTGAGCTCCTGAATGAAGGGTCCTATCTGCTCTGAAAGGGTGGAGTCACCAACAATGACACCTGCAGCCTTCTGTCCATAAACAAGGACCTCATCCATGAGTATCAGGACGGGACTCGTCTCCTGGAGGAGTCTCTTAAGCTTTTCTGTGCCTGGGGACGTCTCGTTTGTGAATTCCCTGTTCTCCCCCCTCAGCTGCCTCTCGAGTTCTGCCCACAGTGTTGTCTCGGCGGCGTCAAGGGCGTCTCCAGCTATAACAACAACCCTGGCATCCATCTCTGATGCCATGTGGTAGAGGGATATGAGGGTGTGGGTCTTACCCCCACCGAAGGGTGTCTGTAACTGTATTACAGGGTCCCCGGGCCCTCCTTCAAGCCTCCTTTTCACGGTTTCCATTATGTTCTTGAGGCCCCTGGTAGTGTAGGTCTTCTCCCAGAAGACATCGGGGTTCTGGTACTCCTCGGGTGCCTCTCCCATGTGGACGCTCCAGAGGTTTGCTGCGAAGGTATCCAGGGTTAGTTCCTCTCCAAGTATATCATCATGCGGTTCAGCCACACTAACAAAGGGCTTCATCTTATCATCTCCTTTAGATTTTAAGAATCTTTTATGGGAGTTTCTGCTGCCTCTCTGTCTCTGCTGTTTTTCTCATGAGTTCCTCACGATTTAATGTGAGTCCTTCAAGCCATTTCTTTTCACTGCAGTCGGGCAGTGATTCTATAAGGGCCTGGGCGACCCTGTAGAAGCTGTCCATGGACCCGTAACCTGATTCTGTGAGTACTGATTCCATCCTCCGGTTTCACCCCTGCTCCAGTGGATACAGGCAAGGTGCAGTACGTCTATAAGGTCCTTGGGTTTTATCTTATCAGGTTTTCTTTCATCAGGTCCAAGGACTGTGACCTTGCTACCGCTTATCCTTATGAACCCATCCTTCTCATTCTGGAGGTCTATTCCAAGGCTGCTTGCAAGTAGTCTTGCATCATCGAAGTCCGCCTTGTTGTTCCCGAAGTTCCACCTATAGAAGAGGTAGAATCTGGTTAAGGGTGAAAGTTCATCGGCGAATCCATTCTCAAGGATCTGCTTTATGGCGAAATCTGCTGCAAGACTCCTTATGTCCTCAAGTAAACGGGAGGCCGTGACCTTCTCACCACTGCAGGTTAATATACTGTCATAGCCGCCTATAACCTCAAGACCCACTCCTATAGCTGATATGAAGAAGTCAGGGCCTGAAACCCCCTCCATCCAGAGGGATTCAAGTTTTTCATGGAGTTTTTCCTTGAGTTCAGCCTTCACCTCCTCATAGAAGCCGGTCCCCTTCTCCTCATCGGGTTTACGGGCCACTATGTAGATTGATGATCTGAGGGCGGCTGACTTCTGGGCCCTCAAACGTGTCCTCATTTCTGTGTTTATGGGCCATGAGGCTGTTACTGTGAGGCCTGATTCAAGGAGGGCGTTTATTACTGTCTCCCAGCCGGCGGCGGTCTTATGGGCATAGACGATGTTGGCTATGCCTCCTGGTTTGAGGACCCTGTGTATCTCCTGGAAGGACTTCCGGATCATGTCCTCAAATTGCTGGTTGGCCTCTGCCTTGGACTTTTCATGGGTGTAGGCAACCATTTCATCAGCCTTGGGGGTGAGGGATGTGAGGAAGAGTTCAGGGTAAAGGTCACCCAGGGCCCTTTTGAGCCATACGTAAAAGTAATCTGAGAGGTATGAATAGGCTACATTATCATAGTATGGTGGATCCGTGAAAACCGCATCAAAATAATTATCTGGATATGGGAGTGAAGTGGCGGAGGCCTTAACTACATTAGGGGTGTGGCCTTTAACTTCAGGGATCATAGAGAGATTATCAAGAACTTTACTGATCGTCTCTGGCCTCATCAACTTCCCCATTAAGGGGTTCCTTTCACCATAATCAAATACCATTGGTACAGCGGGTCTCCCAAATACATCCGCATTCCTTTCTTGATCAGGTCTCCAATAACACAAAGCAGAGTTCCAGTCCGCTAATTTGCCAAGTATCATTGCAAGATATGTTGTGATGATCTTTGCATATTCTTCATCGTATCCTTCCCTGATCATCTCTTCATATGCGTTTCGTATCATTTCTATAAATGTGATGAGGCTGAGTTTCTGTCGTGGGTTGAAAAGATCGCCCCATTTTAACATGCCATACCCCTGAACGTTGACACCTAATGTATTCCTGGGAGGCATGGGTTCATCTGGTATGGGGTCTATTAGCCACTCATCCATCAGTTTCTCCCTTTTCTTCTCAAGGCACTCCTCCACCCTTTTGAGAGTTTCAAGGTCCCTTTCATCTGGGAGTCTGTACTCCTTACCCCTCCTATCAGGGTGGCTTGTTACCACTGCTATGAGCCTCTCACCGGATTTACCCTCCTGGAAGAGTCTCCTGGTGTCATCTGCCTTTATTGTTGAACCACATACTGGGCAGGTTACGATGGCCCTGGATATGGTCCCCTTTCCAGGGTCGAAATCAGGGTCCTCCACCATCTCAAAGTCAATCCTATCTCCTTCAATCACTGTTTTCAGGGCTATTTTATTTTTATTCTTCCTTGAAAGCCAGAAACGTCTCATTAATGGTATTTCAGCAGCACATGATGGGTTCTGGCAGGGTAGTGTCCTTGCCCATATGTAGGCGACAGGAACCGACCCATCATCATCAGCTGGATAGAACCTTCTGAGTTCCCCGGCAGCCTCCCTGAAGACCCATTCACCCCACCTCTTCACATCTCTTACGAGTCTGTTCTCACCCTCAGACCAGCCGGTGCCTGATCCAGCATACTTCTGGGGATACTCAAGTGTGCACTTCTGTATCAGGACAGCCACTGGGTTGTAGTCCATGCTGTGTGTCTCGCATCCAAGGCGGAGGGCCTCAAGGGGTATGCTGCCGCCTCCACCAAATGGGTCAAGGACCCTGGGGGGGTGGCCGTGCTCATGGAGTATGTCCTTCCGGGCGCGGCTTATGGTGTTCAGGTCATTGGTGTTCTCCCATTTACAGAGCTTCTTTATAAATTCCCGCCTCTTGATCTCCTCCAGTTCATCTCCAGCCCCCACGAGGCTCGCGTATATTGTGGCCCTGCTGCTTGCAAGGGGCCTTCTTGCCCACCAGATGTGGAGTGTTGAGATGTGACCGCTTTTTATATTCTTCTCCCTAGCTGATTCTTCACTCACATCCCTCAGGGGGAATGTCTTCTCTATTAGCGCTTTTTTCATTGACTTGCCTCCTTCCATTGACTGGCGGTATCACATACCTTACCTCTTCCCTTATTATGGGTTTTACTCGCATTGTATATAAAAATATACAATAATAGAAAATTTTTAATATAAGTTATCCCCACTGTTTTTTAATGACAATTAACCCGATAGAAAACATTATACACAATAAAAATAATAAAGAATGTTTGGAAGATGTTGGGAAGTTTAAAAAGAGAAGAATTCTCTCCTCATTTCCATGGGGGAATGCTTTAAAATAGACGGAATCGTATGGAAATAGATTAATGGTTATCCCCCCTATTTTTGGGTGTGATGAACCATTTACCCCCCATTAAGTGGTGGTAGAGTTCTATCAACTTTGGTGCCTGCAG
>JGI24713J26584_10002060_pt1 | contig 14186 bp, 16 predicted proteins | sample BioPla4DNA1_FD_26584 | JGI IMG/M metagenome (IMG submission 26584) | reverse complement strand
AAAAATATTACAGTATATAAAACTATAGGAAAAAGGAGAAACGAAACATGGGATCAAGACGGTTGTTCCTGGGTATCTTGGTTTTGTTGCTTTTATTATTTAACCAGCTGGGGCTGGCTGCCAATAATGGACGGATTGGCATTTTGGCCACTATCAACCTCAGCGGTATTGAGAAGTCGGGGCTGGAAAACAAGCTGGCAGCGAATATCGCCTCAATTTTGCGCAATGAAGGGGCCTACACTGTCATTGAAGAAAAGGAGATTGGGAAAAGGCTCAAAAAGATCAAGATGGAAGATATAACCGAATATATTAACCTGCTCTCCGTCAAGGAGATATCTTCCCTCTGCCGACTGATTGAAGTTGATCAAGTCATTGTCATCAGCATCGAAGGATATAACGAATTTGTCCGGAAGAAGCAGAAGTCTTATCAAATTAAAGCCTTGATCGATTGGTACAGACCGGAATTTCAATTAGTGCAAAGTTTCAGGGGCGACAGTATCAGCCAGAAGGGCATGAATGATGTCATTGAAAAATGTGCCAGGCAGATGAGCGGTAAACTAATTGGGCTGCCGGTCGAAACCGATGATGATGGTATCCGGGGTGAGAATGCCCCCGTTGTGGTGAATACCAACAGCAACCGCTATCATTTGCCCAATTGCCGCCATTTACCCAGGATCGAGGATCAGCGGGTCTATAATACCAGGCGGGAAGCGGATCAAGCGGGGCATACCCCTTGTCTGGTCTGTTTTCCTTCTTTCTATAGTTACATTGACCCTGATAAGGCCCTGGAGGATAAATTAGGGGCGGAATCCGCAGGGACCCTGGAATATTATTACCGTGTGGCCCATGATCCGGAGCAGCTAGCCCGGGTAAAAGCGGTGGCAGGAAAGATTATTCCACACACGAGACGGAAAAATGTGGACTATGCCTTTTATTTGCTGGATACGGATATGGTTAATGCCTTTTCCCTGCCCGGCGGTTACATATATGTCACGACTGGCCTCTTGAAGGTTGTTGAGAGCGATGACGAACTAGCGTTTATCCTCGGCCATGAGATGGCCCATAACGTTAGAAAGCATGCGATTGCCCAGTACCGGCAAGCCATGGGTCTGACCTTTTTATCGGCCATTCTTATTTTGAACAATGACAGTGACAATAAAGAAGAACAAGTGTTACTGGCTACTTTTTTAAATAACCTTATTATGAATGGTTACTCCCAGAAGCAGGAGAGGGAGGCGGACCGGCTCGGTGCCGTCTATGCGGTGCGAAGTGGCTATGACCAAAATGCTTATAAGACAGTTCTCGGTAAATTTATGGATATGCGGGAAAGAAGCTCTTATTTGCTGGAGAAGCTCTTTTCCACCCATCCGACTCCTGAAGCCCGCCTGGATAATATTAATAAATACTGGGAACGCCTCAACCAGATCCAAATGGCGCTGGCAATGAACTAAAGGCTTTAAGCCTGTTAAACAGTCCAATGACGCCCCATTTCATAAAATATTAGTGAAATGGGGTGTTTTCATTGAAAGTCTTGCCAAAAACTTTTGAGCGGATAAAGGCCTTTTTTTCGTCGAATATGCACAGAACCCGTGGGCGGGTGTTGTTGCGTGTCTATGAGCTGGATGTGGAGATTGAGCAGATTGTACCGGCTGACCGTCCCTACCAACTTACGGTGGTTCTGCCCAAGTTAGAGGTGCGCCGGAGGCTGACAGGCGGCCCGCGCTGGAAGGTCCTGCTCGAAGACTTGCAGATACATCATGCACCATGGGATGGCCAGCAGCTGACGGAGCCAGGGACGCGAAAGGAGCAGGGTGAAGGAGAGGAGCCGGGTGAAACTGGGACGACAGCGACGAAGCAGACAAAAAACTGCCCGGCCCAGCCCGGTGAAGCGACTGAGCCACCACCGGAGGAGACCACGGAATAAACCTTATCGGTGGCGATGGTAGGTAGTGGTGGCACGAAGGTCATGTCATATATTGGTAGGTTGTTATTTATGATTGGGAGCTGTTAATGGGCAGCTCCTTTTATTATGACTCATGCAGTTTTCCATCAGCCAACGACACTTTTTCCTTGTGCTCCCCCGTACAATTCTGATATAATTTAACTTGAAAAATCAGAAAATACAATTTATATATACTTATTTGGGATGGTGGGTAAGGATGGGTTTGAGTTATGTGATCGAAGGTGCCAAGTTAAAGTGCAGCTATGGCGATAAGGAAAGCGTTTTTCAAGTGCCAATGCACCATAAAACGTTCATTTCCGGAAAACCGCAGGGTAATATTATGGATTTTAAACCAATGATTAATATTCAGCCCTTTGGTTTGTGTAGCAGTTTAGCCAATCCGGCTGTGGCAGCAGCTACTGCGGCCAACGATGGAAGATTAAAAAAGATGCCATGTGTCCCAGCAACGGTTACGCCATGGATGAATGGCAAGGTTGATTGTTTGGTGGGTGATGCCCCGGCAATTATGAACAATTCCACCTTGGTATGCCGGTGGTGTGGCAAGATTGTGGTTCAAGAAGACGGTCAGGAGTAAAAATAGGTATCCCAGGACAGGGGGGAGACTGGTGGAGGCAATCCTTGATGACCTTGGGATGGATGAAGAGGAATTTATAGAGTTTTTAAAGACCTTGGATGAACTGGAAGAGTTCCCCTTTGGCTATAAAAAGCGGTTTTATGTTTTGAAAGAACGAGAAGAGGGACGAGAAGAACGGATTAAGCCGTTGAACTTAAAAAAATNCCTGCCACTGGATGATACCCAGGCGTCTTACTTTGCCATCCATGAATTTCCGGTGGAAAGCATGCGGCCAGTTCAAGAATTAATCGCTAAGTTGCCGGAGGAACTGCGGGTACATGCGGTACGGGTGGCCTTTGCCGTGGTTTTAAAGGCAGTAGCTAAGGCGTTTTCGATCTTTGATACATACACAAACATCCACGGCAATACACGGTTCCGGTGGTATTTGACAGATCAGGCCAATCCCTCCGTCAACCCGCCGATGGTTTACGACTATAAAAGTAATTTTCAACGGGAAGTGGAAGCGGCAACAAACTTTACAAAGTTTGACTTTACCGGAAAGGACCTGCGGGAATTTGACTTTACCGAAAAAGATCTGTCCGGGATAAAGTTTGAAGGATGTAATTTGCGGCGAGCAAGGTTTAGTGGATGCGTTGTAAACAAGGCGGAGTTTAACCCTCATTTAAGTTGCCGAAAACTATTTAAATATGTCAAGTAACAGTTTGGCTTTGGAACTTAGCCGGATTTGGAATTTTCGAACGCTTGATTCTGACCAATGGAGTTGTTTTGAAGCGGATTATAATGTTAGAGGCTGTTATAGTTATTTATCAAACAAACAAGGTAAAGTGTTTGTCATGGTTGATCCGGCTGGCCGTTTAAGGGAAGGTTATTACTCCCAAGGGAAGTGGGATTTTATTCGCCATGTTGAACTGGGAGAATTAGAGGATATAACTGAGGAAACAGATCCGGAGAAGTTGCTCAAGATCGTCTGAGAAAAGTGGGAAAATAACCTGTTGCCTATACTAAAGGTGTTAAATAGAGATGAAAAGATCCGAGAACCTGTTTTGGGGCAGAACATTTGACAGTACCTCACTTTGAAAACCTGCAAAAATCCTGTTGCCTAAGGAAAGACTCTTTGGTATTATAATATAAAAAAATTATCTGTCCCATCGGCTATGAAAGAGGAGAGTATAGCCCGGATGACCGTCCAGAGAAGGGAGCCTTTGGCTGGAAGCTCCCCACGGAAAGAACGGCTGAAGTTCCCTCTGGAGCTGCCGCCTGAAAGGAACCGTCCGTGTAGGGTTGGCCGGAGCCCCACCGTTAACAAAGGGGAGGGTATCGAAGCCATTCTTGTTTGATGGGTTTTCCGTACCTGACAAAGCGGGCCATATATATGGCCAATTAGGGTGGTACCGCGGAGATTATGCCCATGCCCCTTCGTCCCTAACCGGGATCGGGGCATGGGTTATTTTATTTATTTAGGAGGAATTACGATGATTATTGTCATGAAGAACGGATCGACAAAAGACCAGGAGGAACAGGTTAATAGGACGCTTAAAGAGTGGAACTTCCAGATTCACGTTATCGAAGGAGTGGAGAAAAAGGTTATTGCCGCAGTAGGGGACAAACGCCGGGTGGATTTCGGCTTCCTCGAGAGCTTGCCGGGCGTGGAAAGGGTTGTACCGATTCTTGCTCCCTATAAATTGGTGGCTGCCGAAGCCCAACCGGAAAGGACAAAAGTTCGGGTGGGACCCGTTGAGATTGGCGGGGACCGGTTGGTGGTCATGGCCGGGCCGTGCGCTGTGGAGTCAGAGGAACAACTCCTCCGCGCTGCCAAGGGTGTGGCGGAGGCGGGTGCCACTTTCCTGCGGGGAGGTGCCTTCAAACCCCGCACCTCTCCCTATGCTTTCCAGGGACTAGAAGACGAAGGTTTGGCCATGCTGGCCCGGGCCCGGGAGGTTACAGGACTGCCGGTGGTGACGGAAGCAGTAGACCTGACTCAAGTGGACCGGGTGGCTAAGTGGGCTGATATCATCCAGATTGGGGCCCGCAACATGCAGAACTTCGGACTTTTACGGGCGGTGGGCCGGACCGGCAAACCGGTGCTGCTCAAACGCGGGCTCTCCGCAACCGTGCAGGAATGGCTCATGTCCGCCGAATACATTATGGCCGAGGGTAACCCCCATGTCATCCTGTGTGAGCGCGGGATCCGGACCTTCGAGACAGCTACCCGCAATACCCTGGACTTAAGTGCAGTGGCTTTGGCCAAAACCCTTACTCATCTCCCGATTTTAGTTGACCCCAGTCATGGCACAGGGAAGCGGGCGCTGGTCCTTCCCATGGCTAAAGCGGCAATTATGGCCGGCGCTGACGGGCTGATGATTGAGGTCCATCCCGAACCGGAACGGGCCCTGTCTGATGGGGAACAATCCTTGTCCATCCCCGAATTCCAGCGGCTGATGGAGGAGATTGCCCCCGTGGCCGAACTGGCGGGGAAACTCCTGGCTAGATTGGGTTAGAAGTACGTAAAATAATAGCCGGTTTTTTGAAAAAATACTTTAGATTATTATCTTACTGGCCGATAAAATTGTGGTACAAGTTTTAGAAGGGTAATAAGCTCAATAGTCGCACCAAAACAGGCTTTACCGGGTGGCCTTTTCCCTACGATCGCGGTAGTGGCCAAAACCAGCAAAAACCTGGAATATGCTTGTTTTTTTCCTGGGTAAGATGGTATAATGAGTTTGGTTATTTGCGGCGGCGCCTTTGCGAAATTAATCAGGCTAAGCAATTGTGGGGAAAACGGGATTGCCGACTCTTAACAAGGGAGGTGGGGCCGGATGGTCGTCGTACAAAAGTGGTTAAGGGAGGTTACCGGAACCTTAACCCAGGATGAAGTCGACCAGATTGTGGCCTTTCTCACCAACAACCAGATTCCGCCGAGCTTCGAAGAGAAGGTGGAGATGCTCCGGCGGGGCAGTTTCCGGCTACAGCAGGTATAATTCCTAAACAAACGTGCGCCAAGAGGAACGGACCTTTTCCTGGACCAAGGGATTAGGAAGGTTCCTTTTTCTCTTTTTTCGACCGGGTGATTAAAATAGGTAACAATGCGTAAAATGATCGCCGTGGGAGAAATGGATTATTGGGACTGAGGTGGTAAGACAATGGAGCAATGGGTGGAGTTTACGGTTCGGACCACCGGCCGGGTGGAGTTTCGGGAGATTACGGCCGAGCTTAATGCCAGTTTGCAGGATTCCGGGCTCAAGGACGGGTTTGGCATAGTGTTTATTCCTCATACCACTGCCGGCTTGACTATTAACGAGAATGCCGACCCGGATGTGGTGCGGGACATGATCATGGCCTTTGCCCACATTGTCCCCGAAGACTTGCCCTTCCGCCACGGGGAAGGCAATTCACCGGCACATTTAAAAGCTTCTTTGGTGGGGTTTGAACGGATCTTGCCGGTACAAAACGGCCGGTTGGCTTTGGGTACCTGGCAGGGGGTGTACCTTTGCGAGTTTGACGGGCCGCGTCTTAGGAAGGTTCGTGTTCGCTGGCAAGGCCAGTGAGGGTAAACAATGAATTATTAGGGAATTGGAACAATTTAATTACAATTGTGTAAAGCCCTTGCATTTTTTCGCCGGTCCGGCGTATAATGAAATTGACAGCGGGACATATAATGTAATACAGGGACAAAAAACGTCCCACGAATGAACCCGCAAAAAAACGGAGGTGAATGATGATGATCTGCAAAGACTGCAGGAATAAGGTTTACAGCTGGGAAGAGGTTTGCCCGCGGTGTGGCGCCGAACTGGGTAAAAACCGCAATGAAAAGAGAGAAGCTAACCTTCCTATGATGGGTTTTGTCAAGACCCATTTGGGTAGGTTATAAACTAACCTACCCGTTTTTTTACCCTGGTGATGAAGCCACGCTGTTTCCCGGATCTGCGCCGGCACTAATGAATGAAAGGAGGGAAATTCCATGTATTGCACGGATTACCGTAATAATGTATATGGTTGGAATGAACCGACTTTGGGTTATGCGACCAAACGCCGACACCAATTGAATAAGCTGGTTCAACCCCCATCCACGTATCTGCTCACCGGTAAGTTTTAGGAACTGAAACTTACCGGTCTTTTTTATTTTATTGGTAATTATCAGGTGTTTTTATTTTCAGGACTAGGCTGTTTTCGTCAACCCTTGATTTTGCAAGATATCCTTTATCCCAGCGGGGAAAAGGTTTAAAATAGATTTAATCTGAGTTTTTTGTTGTGATGGTTTTTTACTCGTTTATGGAGGAGGGCTGGGCTTGGAAGAGCTTGCGGTTGTTGTGAAGACGGAAGGTGAATTTGCCACGGTACGGCTGACCAGGCATACTACTTGTCAGCACTGTGGTGCCTGCGGCCTTGGAGCAAACGCTGCAACCGGTGAATTTAAAGTTTTAAACCCGATAGGAGCTAGACCCGGTCAACGTGTCCGGGTTCGTATGGCAGCGGGGACATTGTATCGGGCGGCCTTCCTGGTTTATATCTTGCCCATGCTGGGGCTGGTCCTTGGTTATCTGCTGGGGCGCTGGATCGCGGGACGCTTTGCCGCCGGGTTTGCCGAAGGAATCGGGATTTTGGCCGGTTTTGCTGTGATGGCGGTGTTTTTCATCGTACTATACCTTTATGACCGGCATTATTTAAAGCCCGCAGCATATCTACCGGAGATCGCTGGCCTTGCAGAGGACGAAGGGACTCCGGAGTCCGCCGCAGATAGTCAGCAATGACTTCCGCCAGGTAAATGGCAGAATTTTTTGCTTCTTCCAGCGTACTGTACTGATTACCCAACTCCACAATGATGGCTTTATCGTGGAGATGCTGGTTATAACGGGCGTCCGCTTGGATCACCTTGAGGACCAACCCAGGATACAGGCGGTTGATGGTCTCGGCTAACTCCAGGGCAAATTGGTGGTTTTTTTGCCACTGGGGATGCTCAAGCCCCATCCGGTCCGTGCCCACCACCAGCACTATCCCTGCCACCGCCCGGCCGGCAATGGTTTTGCGGCAAGACAGTCCCGGCGTGCCATCCCTGTGAATGTCCAGGACCATGCGGATGCCCGGATTCTCCTGGAGTAGGCGGGCGACGGTGGTGTGGGAACGTTTGTAGGAATCACGGAAGGGGTACATGTCGTGAATTTCATCTGTGTATAGAGTGGGGATGCCCCGGCTTTCCAGTTGCTCCGCCAGAAAGCGGCCNACTTTTACAATATCGCCGTGTTTGTTTAGTTTGTGGTCCACCCCGCTTTCGGGTAAATAGGATTCGGAGGTATGGGTATGGAAGATCAAGACCTCCGGTTCAACCGGCCTCTCCGGGAAGATCCGGGGCTTGGCCGGGAAGGGTACAGGAACGGTCCGGTCAGCGGCGGGTCGGGCCATGACCGCTTGGGCTTGGACATGATCATCCTGACGGACGGAACTTATTTGTCGATCCACCAGGGGGATTTGGACGCGGATGAATTCCTGCGGGCTTGGGTACCGGATCTCCGAGACCAGGCGGAGGAAGAAGTCGACGGGGCGGTAATGTTGACTCCAGCCGGGATCATCCTCCCCCAAATGCCGGCGCAACAAGGGGAGCCCCTGCTGCAATAGGGAGCGACCGACTTGTGGGTCCAGGTTTAAAAAGGCCTGGGCCAAGCGGTGGGAAGACACGGACGCCGGGGCTTTATTGCTGGATGGGTGGGGGAACAGATAAAAAACGGCAAAGGATAGCACAATAATGGCCCCGGTCAGGCAAAGCCAGACGGCATGGCTGAAGCCGTAATCCTGCATGGACTGTGGCGTATCCGTGGAAAACCCTCCTTTACGACTTGTCCCCTTCATTTATATGAGGCATGGGGGCATTTATGATTGCACTGTTGTTAATCTTGGTTCAATCCAGAGTATACTCCAGGTTGCCTGTGGGACGCTAAGCAAAAAAGGAGGCCTTCCATGGAAAAAGAAGGGAACAAACCCCGGTCAATGCTGGATGATGGTGAGCGCCGTGATGCCGAACTGTTTGAGGAGGGTCTGGTGGATGCCGCCTGGATCCCGGCGGGATTTGCCTACCAAAGCTTAGGTGAGTTTCGCCAGCGCCAAGACGAGCTTGAGGAGTATGCTTTGGAACAGATGAATGACCCGTAGTACTCCGGTGAGTACCATTGAAACCGCCGCCGTCCGGCGGCTTTTGCATAAAGTGGTGGAGATGGCCAGGCACCGGGGGAATGGATTATAACTAGAAGGAAAAGCCCTTTGATTTGTCGAAGAAGAGAAATCAAGTCAGGCAAGGGTTTGAACATTTGGTTGCTTCCCGCGCACCGGGAAGCGAAATTTTTGCAATGGAGCAAATCAAGAATGCAAAAGACCACGCGTAGGATGGTCCGGGCCGGTTTGTATCTGGCGCTGGGTGTGACCTTGCATATCATGGAGACTGCTCTTTTACCGCTGGGGATGGTCTTGCCCTTTCCCGGCGCCCGGGTGGGTTTGGCCAACCTGGTGGGTTTGGTGGTTCTGGCCATGGAAGGGGCAGGCCTGGCTTGGTGGGTGACCTTGGGCCGGATTGTCTTGGGCGCCTTGTTCAGCGGGACCTTTTTAGGGTTACCCTTTTGGATGGGTTTGGCCGGTGGCGCATTGGCCATGGCAGGAATGACTGCTGCCCGGCCGTTGGTTCCCGACCGTTTCAGCTGGTTGGGATTAAGCGTAATGGGGGCCTTTTGCCATAATATCGGCCAACTGTTGGTGTTAAAGACAGTTGTGCCCGGTGTGGGAATTATGGCCTATTTGCCCTGGATGGCGCTGCTTTCGGTGCCCTCCGGCGCTTTGGTGGGCGGGGCGGCAAGTAAGGTTATCCAGCGTTTGGCGGCGGTTTGGGATGATGATTGCCAGCGCAACCTGGTGGAGGAGGACGACGGGCCATGACGGTTTTGGTCGGAACTGTAGAGCGTTTATCCTTCCGGAACGAGAGTACCGGTTATACTGTGATCCGTATACGCCCCGAGGGATCGGCAGATACCGAAACGGCAGTGGGGTTCATGCCCGACATCCACCTGGGAGAACGGCTCCGGCTGACGGGAGAATGGGTAAACCACGCCGAGTACGGGCGGCAGTTTTCCGTTCAGGCCTATGAACAAATGGCTCCCGCCACCTTGCAAGGGATCGAAAAATATTTGGGCTCCGGTTTGATCAAGGGGATCGGGCCCATGACAGCAAAACGCATCGTCAAAGCCTTCGGCCTGGACTCCCTGAAGATTATTGAAGAGGAACCCGAGCGCTTGTTGGAGGTTGAAGGCATCGGGGAGAAGAAGGCGCAGGTGATCGTCAAAGCAGTGGCGGAGCAGAAGGCCATCCAAGAAGTGATGGTTTATCTGCAGGGCGCGGGGGTTACACCGGGTCTGGCTGCCAAGATCTACCGTTATTATGGCGACCAATCCCTCAATGTTGTACGGGAAAACCCCTTTCGCCTGGCCGATGAGGTTTTTGGTATCGGTTTTAAGACTGCGGACCGCCTGGCCCAGCAATTGGGCATGGATCCTGAGGCCCCTGAGCGGATCCGGGCCGGAATCCGGTATTTTTTAGACCGGGAGTCCGATGAAGGGCACATCTATGCCCTCCGCCCGGATTTCTGCAATAAAGTGGCTGAGGAACTGGCGACAACAGAAGACAAGGTTGATGGGATCATTGGTATATTGGTCGAATCGGGAGAAATCGTGGCCGAGCAGGGGACAGACGGTGAGCGTCTGTACCTTTCGGCCTATTATAACGGGGAGTTTGGTGTGGCCCAACGCCTGGTGGCATTGTTGCGGAACTACAGGAAACTTGACCTGCCCAGGGAAGACTTGTTAAGTTCCGTGGCCTCTGCCACCCTGGCGCCGGAACAAAAAGAGGCCATCAATGCAGCATTTCGCTACGGCGTTTTGGTCATCACCGGCGGTCCGGGTACCGGTAAAACCACGACTGTAAAGGGGATTATCCAAGCCTTTCATGCAATGAACTGCCGGGTCTTACTGGCGGCGCCCACTGGGCGCGCCGCTAAGCGTCTGGCCGAGGCCACCGGCGAAGAAGCCAAGACCATCCACAGGCTCTTGGAGTATGGCTACTCACCGGAGAAAGGCTCCGGGTTCTCCCGTAATGAGGACCAGCCCTTGGTGGCGGACGTGGTCATCATCGACGAGGTCTCCATGGTGGATTTGCTGCTCTTTCATAACTTGCTCAAAGCGATGCCCCTTGGTGCCCGCTTGATCATGGTGGGTGACAGTGACCAATTGCCCTCGGTGGGTGCAGGCAATGTGTTAAGGGACTTGATCGAATCCGGTGTTGTCCCCGTTGTCCGGCTGCGGACGATTTTCCGGCAGGCCCGTGAGAGCAAGATTGTTACTAATGCCCACCGTATCAATCAGGGCCTGTTGCCGGAGATTAAAAATGCAAAAGACTTCTATTATATTAAAGCGGAGGATCCGGAGGAGATTACCCGGCAGATCCTGCAGTTGGTTGCAGTCAGGCTGCCCAAGTATTTGCACTGTGATCCCATTGAAGATATCCAGGTTATTTCCCCCATGCGCCGGACGGTAACCGGCGTGGAACACCTCAACCGGATCCTGCAAGAACGGCTGAATCCCTTCCGGGAGAACCGCCCGGAAGTGCGGATTGGCGGCGTCGCCTTCCGGATTGGCGATAAGGTGATGCAGATCAGGAACAACTATAACAAGATGGTCTTCAACGGCGACGTGGGCCGGATTGTGCGGATCGACCCGGAGGACCGCCAACTGGAAGTGTTGTATCCGGAACCCGGNGGCAACCGTGGTGTTATCTATGAATCGGAGGAACTGGACGAGTTGGTCTTGTCCTATGCTGTATCGGTGCATAAGAGCCAAGGCAGTGAGTACCCGGTGGTGGTAATGCCCATCACGACTCAGCACTTCATGATGTTGCAACGGAACTTGCTCTATACCGCCGTGACGCGGGCGAAAAAGATGGTGGTTCTTGTCGGCACGTGGAAGGCACTGGCCATGGCTGTGAAGAACAACCGGATTGAAGCGCGCCGGACCGCTCTGGCCCAACGTTTGGCGGAACTTTTCCGGGGGGCCGAGCATCATCAGGGTACACTGGAGATGGGCGTTTGATCAGAGAGTGTCCCGGTCCGAAAACAAAACACATAAATGAGGTGGATGACTGGTGTTTTCCCGTGTCAAATCCCGGGTCTTGTTGATTTCCCCAAGTTCAAACCGTTTTTATGTCCCCACGGCCCCATTGGGGCTCTCTTTAATTGCCGGGGCTTTACCGCCGGAGGTGGAAGTCCGGGGGCTTGATCTGAATGTTTATAAATGGGTGCTCGGCTTGGATGCTCAAGCTGCCTTTGCCGCCATCGAACAGTGGTTCAAAAATAATGCCAGGGCGGGAATGGCGCCGGATGTGGTAGGAATCACCGTTTACCAAGAAACCTTGGAAGAGGCGGTGACCTATGCTAAGCTGGCCCGTAAGTATGGCGCCACCACTGTGGCCGGGGGGATTTATCCCACCCTCTTTCCCGATGACATGCCCGGAGTCTTCGATTATCTGGTCCGGGGCGACGGCGTGACAGCCTTTCCGCCCCTGGTTGATGCCATCTTCTGGAAACGACATGGACGGGAACGGGCCGAAGACTGGCAAATCCCCGGTGTTTTCCTTTGGGATCGGCAGAACAACCGGTGGTTGCCTGGAGAAGAAGCGGTTGCTTCGGCTCATAATGGCCCTTTACTCCCTGCTCGCGGCATTTTTGACGAATTAAACCAGGGTTTCCGGTATTTCTCCGCGCGGGTAATGAGTTCCCGGGGTTGCCCTTATGGTTGCAGCTTCTGTGTTAACTCGGAATTAACGGCACGGGAGTGGTTGCCCCGGCCGGTGGATGAGGTCATGGATGAAGTCTTAAATACTTTGATCAACTCGAATATCAGCGAACTTTGTTTCTCTGATGACCAGTTTTTCGGTTTTTGCGCCGACCATTACCGGAGGGCCCATGAAATTCTCCGGCAGATTGAGGGGATCACCCGGGTCCGCAACCTCCGGATTAACCTGCAGGTGCGGGCAGACCATTGGCTGAGAGCTCTGGAGTGTGAGCCAGGACTTGTTGAAACGCTGCAGGCAATCAACGGGAATTTTCAGGACCCCAACCCGGAGACAAGTATTAAAATTCACGGTCGCCCGGTGCGGGGGGTTTCGCTGGATATTGGCGTGGAGTCCAATCTTCAGCAGCGTTTGGACAAATTTGCCAAAGGATTGACCGTCGAAACCAATCTGGCGGCGATCCGTAAAGCTAGGGAACTCGGATTGGATCTGGGCGTCTATATGATCCTGTTTACACCGGATCTCAGCCTGGAACAACTCAGAGAGGAATTTGCCATCTATAACCGGGAGGTCCTGCAGACGGAGGTCTTCTCCAAAGCTGCCTTTTACGGGTTTTTTCAAGAGTTGGTGCCGTATAAGGGCACGAGGATTTATCGGGAGTTGCAGGCCAGCGGGGATTTGGTGGAAAAAGGGCAGTTTACCGGGTTTCGTTTTCGCGATCCCCGCGTGACCGTCTTTTATATCTTGTACTTGGATGAATTGCACCGGGGGCTGTTGGATGCCCTGGCCACCGGCGAAGAGTTGGTGGCGCGGATCCAGGAGTTGCTGGAGATTAGCGCACTTTTGGGCCGGTTGAAGACAGTGGAGCCCGTGCTGGAAGGTGTCCGGTGCGAGCTGCGGGATGTGGAGGAGATTAAAGCCCTCCGTCGCCGGCTGGTTGAGTTCTACAACCGAATTGCATAATTAGGTTAAAAATTCGCGCAAAAGAGGAAAAACAAGGGGATTAGCGAATCTAGTAACTGGATGTTCCACCGGATTGTTGCGAAGGGATTCGCCCGCTTCAACAAATGTGGGGAATGGGGGTAGCAGCAATCCTTTTTTATCGCTATTTTTTAAGTGTTATGCAAAAAGAGAACAAATGGCTGGTGACAGAAACGCCTTGTCCCGAGGAGTCCTTTGGGGTCATTGAAGGTAGAGTGGCTGTCAGTGACCGGACCTATCCCTTGGGGATAGCCGTCCGTTTGGTCCGGGAACTGCAGAATCTAGTAGCATCAAAACCTGAGATAACTTTAATGCGGCTTGATGGTTGGGGAAGACGGGTCATCCGTCAGGCGCAGGATTATCCGCCGCCCCGTTTTACCTGGATTTATCCGGAATTTCGGGAAATGCCGGTTTTAAACGAGGAGCAGCGGGGACTCCTGGCTGGACGGTTGTTGTCTGGCATTGAGTTAAGCGGCCTCATGCGCCAATATGTGGATTGGTCACCAGGGGAATGGGAACGCTGGCTGCAGCAGGAGATTATGCACGGCAGGGCGGACCGTCGCCCAGGCGTGGGCAGGGACCGCCTTGGACGGGTGGTTTGCAACCGTTGTGGTGAGACGGAGTTCCTGCAGGAACAGGTCTGTCATTTCTGCGGTGGCCGGTGTTATGTCTGTCTGGCCTGCCAATGCTTTGGCCCCGCCCGGGAGTGCCTTCCTTTATACCACATTTATTCCCGTGGATTGGTAGAGCCGCCAGGGGAAATCGTGTTAAACATGCCGGCCCTCACCCCGATTCAGGAGTTGGCCGCTGGGAAGGTGCGGGATTTTTACCGGGATGGTAGGGGTGAGTTTT
>JGI24713J26584_10002054_pt1 | contig 14206 bp, 13 predicted proteins | sample BioPla4DNA1_FD_26584 | JGI IMG/M metagenome (IMG submission 26584) | reverse complement strand
AATAATCCGTGCAAAAGTTCCTCGGTTATAGTAATATTAAACTGAGCCATGGTTCATCCTCCTCGGTTTGGTATTTGCTTGCAACTATATTCTAACCGAGGTTGAGCCTTGGCTCAAATTATTTTTCTTTTTACACCATTATATAGACTTAATCCCTTTCACTATTGAGTTTTTTATTATATAATAGTATTTATAAAATATTCATAAAATAAACAACCATTAATTCCTGTCTAACTAAACATATAGGGGTGGGGTAGATGGAGCCAATTATTAGAACAGTGGATCTTTGCAGAGATTTCCCATCGGGTAGGGAAGTAGTCCATGCACTCAAAGATGTAAGCATATCTATACAGCCCGGAACTTTAACAATTTTAAGGGGACGGTCTGGTTCGGGCAAAACTACTTTGATAAATCTATTAGGTGCTTTAGATAGACCTACTCGAGGTGAAATATATTTATATGACCAAAAAATCTCAGACTTACCTGAGAAAAAAAGAGATGAGCTGCGCCGAACCAATATGGGATTTGTATTTCAATCCGTAGCCCTAATCGGATTAATGTCGGCTTATGAAAATGTAGAGTTTGCCTTGCGAGTAGCAGGATATGATAAAAAGAAGAGAAAAGAGCGAGCAGAGGAATGTTTGGAGTTTGTAGGACTTGGTAATAGGATGAATCATAGGCCACATGAACTCTCTGGCGGAGAACAGCAAAGGGTAGCCATTGCCCGTGCTATAGCCCATCGTCCTAAAGTCTTGTTCGCTGATGAACCTACTGCTGAACTGGACACCCAAATGGGACTTCAGGTAGTTAAGGTGTTTCGTGATTTAGTAGCTAAAGAAAAGCTTACTGTTGTCATGACTACCCACGATCCCAATATGATGGAGTTGGCTGACCATGTTTATACTTTAGAAGACGGCCAGGTAATTGAAGCTATATAGTTAGGGTAAAGAGGGGGGATGCACCAATGATTGTATGTGAAAATTTAGTTAAGATATATAAGACCAATGAGATAGAGGTTGTGGCTTTACAGGGATTAGATTTGGTGGTAGAAGCTGGTGAGCTTATGGCCATTATAGGAAATAGTGGCAGCGGAAAGTCTACTCTTCTCAATATGGTAGGTGGCCTGGATAGGCCTTCAGCAGGAAAACTCTTCGTAGATGGCAAGGATTTGCTTAAGTTTACTGATAAGGAGCTAGTAAAATACAAAAGGGAAACGGTAGGATTTGTATGGCAAAATAATGCCAGAAATCTAATACCCTATCTAACAGCTGAAGAAAATGTAGAACTTCCTATGCTCTTTTTTAAAAATCAACAAGATAGACGAAACAGAGCGATAGAATTATTGGATATGGTTGGTTTGAGCCACAGGCGCAAAAACAAGTTGGAAGAGTTATCCGGTGGAGAGCAACAACGTGTAGCTATAGCCATAGCATTAGCTAATCAACCAAAAATATTATTGGCAGATGAACCTACAGGAGCGGTAGATACCAAGACAGCTGCACAAATTTTAGATGTTTTTCGGGAACTGAACAGTAGCTTAGGATTAACTATTGTTATTGTTACCCATGATCAACAGATATCAAGAAAAGTAGATCGTGTTGTGGCCATTAGAGATGGGAGGACTAGTAGCGAGTTTATTCGTAGACGCTCCTATAGAGAAGAGCTTGAGGCTATGGAAAGTCAAGAGAGCATTGAAGAACAACAGGACACCCATGAGGAACTGGCGGTTCTAGACAGAGCTGGTAGGCTACAGATACCCAGAGAATATCTAGAACACTTAGGCATGTGGGGTGCCAAAAAAGTTAAAGTTGAATTGGAAGATGATCGAATTGTATTAGTTAATCCGGAAAGAAAAGCTCAGGCAAAATAGCAATATGTAGTTTGAGCATAGTACATTAGGGTTAAAGGAATACTAAATATAAGAATAAAGTATGGTGGAGAAGTATGGCAGTCAAATATAAAAGGCAGTATAGCCTTATAATTCAGGATCTTGTAGAAGCCTTAAAGCATTTGGATGGATACTATACACTAATCGGATTGGATGATAGAGGATGGGATAAACTGGATGAAGATGAGCAGAATGAATGTTTAAAGACCATGTCCCACGATATTATCTATGGTTTAGGTAAGGAACCCATCATTTATGTAGGCAATGGTAAGGTTCAATACGAATCGCAGCTAGCCCAAATTAGAGTATATGATGGCAACAATTGTGTATATGTAGTTATGCTAAACTAAAGAGGAGATAATAGATTTTATTGTCTCCTTTTTGTTTACCTTGAAAAGCCCCTATGTAAGTGTACTTGTAATAATATANCAGTTGATAGTCATATTATAGCCATGTTAGTATATCTATACATATATATAATTGTATATATTATATAGTTTATACAAACTTAAAGGGGTGCTCAAGGTGGAAGGAATACAACTGCTAAAGCAAGAAGCAAGACGTTGCTTTAACTTTCTTTGGGACTATGCCAATAGGGATCCAAAAAGCTTAGGATATGGCTTAATAATAGACTCTACAGCTAAGCCGGAAGTAGCCAGTATTGCATCTGTAGGATTTGGCCTTAGTGCTATACCAATAGGAGTAGAAAGAGGCTGGATAGCCTATAATCAAGGTTATGAAAGGGCTTATGGGACATTAAAAACTTTAATGAATAATGCAGATCATTTTAAGGGCTTTTACGCTCATTTTGTAGATATAAAAAGTGGCAAAAGGCATAATAACTGTGAATACTCTACTATAGATACTGCAATTTTGGTAAATGGTGCTATTACCTGTGGTGAATACTTTGTCGGTTCAATAAAGGAGTTAGCTGAAGAAATATATAAGAGAGTAGATTGGAACTTTATAGTGGATAGGGTCAATAATTGGTTCTATATGCATTACTGGCCGGAAATTTATCCTGAAGGTCATCCCGGTTTAGGGGGGCAATGGGATTATTTTGCCGAGCAATTGATGATGTATATCTTGGCGGCGGGTTCCCCTACTTATAAGGTAGGACCTGAGCCATATTACAAAATGGGTAGATTAATAGGCAGATATAAAAATGATATATATATTAGAGGCTGGTATAATTCCCTATTTATACATCAATTTTCTCATGCATGGTTTGATTCAAAAAGATACGTTGACAGAGACGGTATCAATTGGTTTGACAACTCTGTTAAGGCTACCTTGGCTAATAGACAGTACTGTATAGATAATCCTGAAGGCTTTAAAACCTATGGTGCTAATTCCTGGGGCCTTACTGCTTGTGCAGGTCCTAATGGATATTGTGGCAGATATGGCGCTTTACCTTCTGGGATTGTACAGGATGTAAATAGCAATGATGGGACTGTGCCTATATGTGGGCCTGCAGGCTCAATACCCTTTACGCCCAAGGAGTCTATAGAAGCACTTTTATACGCATATAAAAGTTTTCCTCAGCTATGGGGGGAATACGGATTATATGATTCCTATAACTTAGATCAGGACAAGCCTTGGTTTTCTAAGGAGTATATAGGTATCAACAAGGGAATTACTTTACTTATGATAGAGAATTACTTAAGCGGACTTATTTGGAAACTGTATATGAAAAATTCCTATGTCAAAAGTGGCTTAAAAACTTTAATGTTTAACAATGTGGAAGATAGGTTATCAGCATAAATAGTATAATACCAATATCAATAAGAAAAATTAATAAGGGAATAAAGTTTTGATATAATTACAGTATATAGATGGAATACCCTATAGAATATGATAAAATAGGGATACTTAATAAAGATAAGCCTCAAATCACTAGTGAAAAGGAGAAGTCTATGAAGAGAGTAATAGTTATAGTCATGGATAGTGTTGGCATGGGGCAACTGCCTGATGCTGCCAAGTACGGAGATGAGGGCAGCAATACTTTGGGCAATATAGCAGCCAGGATAAAAGATTTTAAACTACCCAATTTACAAAGATTAGGCTTGGGTAATATTGATGGTATAAAAGGATTTGAAAGAGTTGATAGCCCGGTGGGTTGCTTTGGAAGAATGGCAGAAAAATCTGCTGGCAAGGATACTACTACAGGTCATTGGGAGATAATGGGCACAATTATGTCCAAGCCCTTTCCTACATATCCCCATGGGTTTCCTGAAGAGATAATATCAAAATTTGAGCAGGAGATAGGGACATCTATATTGGGAAACATTCCAGCATCAGGAACAAAGATAATTGAAGAGTTAGGCAAAGAGCATATGGAGACAGGTTTCCCCATTGTATATACTTCAGCTGACAGTGTATTTCAAATAGCTGCCCATGAGGACGTAATACCTATAGAAAGGCTTTATGAAATTTGTCAAATGGCAAGAAACATACTAACCGGCGATCACGCTGTGGGCAGGGTTATTGCCAGGCCTTTTATAGGGGAACCGGGTAATTTTACCCGAACCGATAGGAGGCGAGATTTTTCTTTGGATCCAATACATGAAACTGTCTTAGATTATGCTGTGGAAGAAGGGCTAGAGGTAAAAACAGTAGGCAAGATTGTGGATATTTTTAATAATCGGGGAGTAACCCAATCTATACATACCCAGGATAATATGGATGGAGTAGATAAAACAATAGACTTTATTAAAGAGGATTTTGGAGGTATAATATTTACAAATCTCATAGATTTTGATATGTTATACGGACACAGGAATGATGTGGAAGGATATGCCAAAGCCCTGGCCCAGTTTGATGCAAGGGTTCCAGAGCTTATAGGGGCGCTAAAGGAGGAGGATATACTAATAATCACTGCTGATCATGGTTGTGATCCTACCACACCCAGCACTGATCATTCAAGAGAGTATGTTCCTCTTTTAGTATATGGGCAAAAACTAAAACAAGGCATTAACTTAGGAACAAGGGCTACCTTTGCAGATGTTGGAGCCAGCATAGCGGAATACTTAAGGATAAAGGGGCCTAGGGAGGGGCAAAGCTTTATTCAAGAAATTATATAGAAAAGAGGGGGAAGTTGTGAAAAAGACACCGCTTTATGATACCCATGTAGCATTGGGCGGAAAGATAATTGACTTTGGGGGCTGGGCTCTACCAGTTCAATATTCTAGTATTTTGAATGAACACCATGCTGTTAGGAATGCAGCTGGATTATTTGATGTTTCCCATATGGGAGAAATCCTTATTGAAGGTAGTGGAGCCCAGGAATTTATACAGCAAATGATTACCAATGACATTTCAAAGATGTCTCCAGGCAGAATAGTATATTCTCCCATGTGCTATAGAAATGGAGGCACTGTAGATGACCTGCTTGTTTATCAGTTGGACACAAATAGATATCTACTTGTGGTAAATGCATCTAATACTCAAAAAGATTATGAATGGCTAAGGGATAATTGTAACACTAAAGACCTAGCAATAAAGGATGTATCAGCAGATTATGGCTTAATAGCTATTCAAGGACCAGCCAGTCAGAAAATCCTACAAAAGCTCATTTCTATACCTTTAGAAGAAATTAGATTCTTTAGATTTGTAGATAATGTGGAAGTTGCCGGGGTTAAAGCATTGATATCCCGTACTGGGTATACTGGTGAAGACGGATTTGAATTATATGTTTCTTCTGACCAGACAGTAAAGCTGTGGGAAGAAATAATGGAAGCTGGCGCCAATGAAGGTTTAGTTCCTGCAGGTCTAGGAGCAAGGGATACTTTGAGGTTTGAAGCGGCCCTGCCCTTGTATGGCCAGGAGTTATCGCCTAATATTTCACCTCTGGAAGCGGGATTAGACCGTTTCGTAAAACTAAACAAGCAAGACTTTATCGGAAAAGACGCCTTGGTAGAGCAGTCTGAGGAAGGACTAAAGCGTAAGCTAGTGGGTTTTGAAATGATAGATAGGGGAATGCCAAGAACAGGCTATAAAGTTCAAGCCGATGGCAAGGATATAGGTTTTGTTACCAGCGGCGGTCTAGCACCTACCCTTAAAAAGAACGTAGGCTTAGCTTTGGTCAGAATCCAGTATTCCAACTTACAAGATGAGTTCTTTATTCAGGTAAGAGGTAAGTCTCTAAAGGCAAGGGTGATAAGTACACCTTTTTACCTTAAGCAATAGAACAAGTGGTAAAGGCAAATGTAGAACTAGCAAAGTGCGCCAATTAATTAATGATGTTAATAATAACAAAGATAAGGAGGAAAATAAATGAAAGTATTAGAGGATTTAAAATATGCCAAGGGGCATGAATGGGTGAGAGTAGAAGGAAATAAGGCTTACATAGGAATTACAGATTTTGCTCAAGATGAACTAGGTGACATTGTATACATAGAGCTGCCTGAAGTGGGAGCCCATGTGGAAGTTGATGATATCATAGGCAGTATAGAATCCGTTAAGGCTGCTGCTGATGTCTATTCTCCTGTGTCAGGGGAAATTGTAGAGGTAAATGAAGAGCTTGAAACCAGTCCCGAGCTTGTTAATGAAGACCCTTATGATGCCTGGATTGCAGTGGTTGAAATGACCGACAGTGGGGAGCTAGACAATCTAATGGATGCTGAGGAATATGAGAAGTTTTGTGAAGAGGAGGCATAATAATGTCTAGATACATCCCCAACACGCAAGAAGAACGACAGAAGATGCTAAAAGAGATAGGCTATTCATCCATTGAAGAGCTATTTGGGGATATTCCAAAGGAAATCAGGCTAGATAGGAATATGGCTATACCAGGGCCCATGTCCGAGATGGAATTGCTTAGGCATATGAGGCAGCTAGCATCCTCTAACAAGCATACTGGTGAATACACATGCTTTTTAGGAGCAGGTGCTTATGATCACTATATACCTTCAGCCATTGATCACATTATTTCCAGGTCTGACTTTTACACTGCCTATACTCCCTATCAGCCAGAGATTAGCCAGGGCACTTTGCAGGCCATATTTGAGTATCAAACCATGATTTGTGAACTAACGGGCATGGATGTGTCCAATGCTTCTATGTATGATGGTGCAACAGCAGTTGCAGAGGCAGTTCTCATGGCCTGTCAAGCTACTAGAAGAAGCCAGGTGGTAGTGGCGAGAAGTATGCACCCTGAGTATAGACAGGTAGTTAATACCTATACAAAATTTCAGGATATACCTGTTACTGAAATAGGCTATAGGGATGGAATGGTAGATATGGAGGCTTTGGAAAAAGCCATTACTGGGGAAACAGCAGCTGTAGTCATCCAATCTCCCAACTTTTTTGGAATTATAGAGGATATAGAGCCTATAGCCCAGCTGGCCCATAAAAATAAGGCCTTATTAATAGTATGTGCCGATCCTATCTCCCTGGCCATTTTAAAATCCCCTGGAGAATTAGGAGCGGATATAGTAGTGGGCGAAGGCCAATCCTTAGGGAACCCCTTAAGCTTTGGTGGACCTTATTTTGGCTTTTTTGCTACTACTCAAAAGCTTATGAGAAGGATGCCGGGCAGAATAGTGGGTGAGACTACGGATAAGAACGGAAATCGGGGATTTGTTCTCACCCTTCAAACTAGGGAACAGCATATTCGTAGGGAGAAGGCTACATCCAATATATGTACCAACCAGGCCTTAAACGCTCTTATGGCCACCATTTACCTATCCCTCATGGGCAGGGAAGGCTTAAAGGAAGTAGCTTATCAATGTGTGCAAAAGTCTCACTACCTATATGATAAGTTAATTAATACAGGTCTATTCACTCCTATTTTCAAGGGACCTTTCTTCAAGGAGTTTGCATTAAAGAGCAGTATTCCTGTAGATAAGTTAAACCGTCATCTATTAGATAAGGGTATAATAGGGGGATATTCTCTAGAAAAAGCATATCCTGAACTGGGCGGAGGCTGGCTCATAGCAGTGACTGAGAAGCGTACCCGTGAGGAAATGGATGCTTTAGTGGAAAGGGTAGGTGAGATAGCTGGTGAGTAGAAAGTTGATATTTGAACTTAGCTTAGAGGGTAAAAAGGGCTATTCCTTACCTCAGCTGGATATTGATGATAGGGCAATTGAGGAACTTATTCCTGGTAAGTTGCTAAGAGACAGGGATGCTAACCTGCCGGAGGTTAGTGAGCCTGAAGTTGTTAGACACTATACCAGTTTATCTAGATTAAATCATGGCGTAGATGTGGGGTTTTATCCTTTAGGATCATGTACTATGAAATACAACCCCAAGATCAATGAAGATGTTTCAAGGTTAGAGGGATTTTCAAAGGTTCATCCCTATCAGCCTGATGAAACTATTCAGGGTTCTTTAAGGCTTTTGTATGAGCTTAATAAAATATTATGTGAAATTACTGGTATGGATGGGGTTACCCTACAACCTGCCGCTGGATCCCATGGCGAGCTTACTGGTATGATGATTATCAAGGCCTACCATAAAAATAGGGGAGATGAAGGAAGAGATAAGATATTGATACCAGATAGTGCTCATGGAACAAATCCTTCATCTGCAGCTATGGCAGGTTTTCAGGTAGTGGAGATACCTTCCAATGATAGGGGAAGTGTAGATGTAGAAGCCCTTAAGGATATGGTTGGCAAGGATACCGCGGGATTAATGCTAACCAATCCCAACACCTTAGGATTGTTTGAAGAGGATATTATAGAGATAGCCCAGATTGTCCATGACGCGGGAGGCTTACTATACTACGATGGAGCCAATGCAAATGCCATAATGGGTATAACACGGCCTGGAGATATGGGCTTTGATATAGTACATTTAAACCTACACAAAACCTTCAGCACTCCCCATGGAGGAGGAGGACCAGGGGCAGGACCAGTAGGAGTTGTCAAAGAGCTGGTGCCATATCTGCCTAGCCCATTGATACAATTTGATGGACAAAAGTATTATCTGGACTATGATCGTCCCTTGTCCATTGGTAGGATAAAGTCCTTCTTTGGTAATTTTGGAGTAGCTCTTAAAGCCTATGCCTATATCTTGACCATGGGGCCAGAGGGTCTTCGTGAGGTAGCTGAAACTGCAGTGTTAAATGCAAATTATGTCATGGAAAAACTTAAGTCCTATTATGATATAAGTTATGATAGGATATGTATGCATGAATTTGTATTGTCAGCTCAAAGGCAAAAGAAAGAGGATGTATCGGCAATGGATATATCCAAGAGGCTCATAGATTTTGGCTTCCATCCACCTACCACCTACTTCCCTCTAATAGTAAAAGAGGCTCTAATGATTGAACCTACTGAAACCGAGAGCCGTGAGACCTTAGATGAATTTATTGAAGCCATGATCCAAATTGCAAAAGAGGCAGAGGAGNAGCCAGACAAGGTACAAAATGCCCCTCATAAGTCGCCAATTGGACGTTTGGATGAGACCAAGGCTGCAAGAAAGCCTAAATTACGCTGGCAGNCAGAAGAATAGCAAAGGGAGTAACTAGTTATGGATGTATTTGATATTATTGGCCCTATAATGGTAGGGCCATCCAGCTCTCACACTGCAGGGGCTGCTAGAATTGGGAAAATTGCAAGAAATTTATTGGGAGAGGAGCCGGTAGAAGCTATTATTGAGCTTCACGGCTCTTTTGCTCAGACCTATAAGGGACATGGTACTGATAGGGCTATTATAGGCGGACTTTTAGGTTTTGAGCCTGATGATCTAAGAATACGGGATAGTTTAGATATAGCATCCCAGAAAGGCCTTGGTTATTCCATAAGGAAGGTAAGCCTAAAGGATGCCCATCCTAATACGGCTAGAATCAGTATTCGTGATGATTCTGGAAAGGTAGTTGTGGTCACAGCTTCATCAGTGGGTGGAGGGAATGTAGTAGTCAAGGATATAAATGGTTTAGAAGTGGATTTTACAGGTAGAAGCCATACCATTGTTATTCCCCACAGAGATGCTCCTGGAGTAGTAGCAGCAGTTACTGGACTTTTATCTTCCAACCAAATAAATATCGGGGAGATGAAGGTGTATCGAAAAAGACGAGGTGGGGACGCTATAATGGTAATTGAGGTAGATCAGGAAATAGATCAAAATACGGCAGATAAGTTAAGTGAACTATCCTTTATAAACCAAGTGACTATATTGAAACCATTGTAATACTGGATAGTGGTTATAAAGATTTATAATATCTTCAATTATTTCGAATTTAGAGGAGTAAGGGCAGATGTTAAGATATGACAGCATAGAAGAGCTTGTACAGGCAGCAGAAAAGAGAAGGGCAAATATATCAGATATAGTACTGGAAGACCAGGCTCAAGAGATGGGTAGAAGTGTTGATGATATATATGAGCAGATGGAAGCCAACGCCAAGGTAATGGAGGAGTCTATTGCCGGTGCCCTCCAACCCAACATAAAATCTGCCAGTGGTCTCAGCGGCGGTGATGCATATAAGCTTTATAAGGCAATAGAACAAGGCAAAAGCCTGGGTGGAACTCTTATGGACAAGGTGCTGGTAAAGGCTCTGGCAATAGCCGAATCCAATGCCTGTATGGGTAGAATAGTTGCAGCTCCAACAGCGGGATCTTGCGGGATTTTGCCTGCTGTTTTGTTATCATGTAAGGAAGAAAAAAGCATCCCCCAAACCAAGATGGTAAAGAGCTTGTTTACAGCTGCCGCTATAGGAATGGTTATAGCAAAGAGAGCTAGTATCTCAGGTGCGGAAGGGGGATGTCAAGCGGAATGTGGTAGCGCAGCAGCCATGGCTGCCGCTGCTTTAGTGGAGATGTTAGGGGGAAGTCCCCGCATGGCAAGCCATGCTTGTGCCATAGCCTTAAAAAGTGTATTGGGATTGGTATGCGATCCTGTAGCGGGATTAGTGGAAATTCCCTGCATAAAGCGTAATGCTATGGGTGCCTCCAATGCTATTGTGGCTGCACAACTAGCTATGGCTGGTATTGAAAGCCTTATTCCAGTAGATGAAGTTATAGATGCCATGAAGGAAGTGGGAGATTTATTGGTACCCTCCTTAAGGGAAACAGGAGAAGGGGGATTGGCAGCAACGCCAACAGCAAGGGAATTGACAAGAAAAATTTTTGGAGCTTATGACAAAAAATAGATTAAAGCCTAGGACATTCCTATTTATCATACCGGATTATTCTATAATAAATAGAGATTTCTGGCGGGGATAATTGTATTTGAGTGGTGAGATAATAGGAAAAAAGGAGGTTTAGTCTATGAAACATATAGCTGTGCAGGAAGGATTAACACCTATTGTAAATTATTTGATAAAATCAGGTTATAGGGTTAGTGAGTTTAGTACTCGCCAAAAAGCCAGCAAGGATTTTTTAGATGGATTTGACGCAGTTGTTATGACTGGACTAGATGATAATTTTATGGGTATGCAAACCAGTAATAGTAATAGACCTATAATAGAAGCTAGAGGCATGACTCCAGAGGACGTAAAGGTAGCTATTGAACAGAGAGTACAATAGTAAAAAAGCTTATACAAAAGACCTTTAAACAGGTCTTTTGTTTGTTATACGAAGAAATTTAGTATATATGATTCTATTTTTTTTGATATAATAGTGACGATACTTATATAAATATCAATATTAGAAAAGAGGTATAAACATGAAAATTGTCGTGCTAGACGGTTATGCCCTAAACCCAGGAGATTTAAGTTGGGATCCTATAAAAGCCCTAGGTGACGTGGAGATATATGATAGAACACCAGAAAATTTGATTTTAGAAAGAGCAGAGGGAGCAGAAATTCTTTTGACTAATAAAACCCCTCTAAATAGGGAAACCTTATCAAAATTGCCAGATGTAAAATATATTGGTGTATTGGCTACAGGATATAATGTGGTAGATATTGATGCAGCTAAAGAAAGAAATATTGTTGTTACTAATGTTCCTGCCTATAGTACTGATTCAGTAGCTCAATTAGTTTTTGCTCTATTGCTAGAGCACTGCCACCATGTTCAGGAGCATAGTAATGCTGTAAGACGAGGAGATTGGAGCAGCAGCAAGGATTTTACATTTTGGAATTATCCCTTGATTGAGTTGGCAGACAAAACTATGGGTATCATAGGCTTTGGGCGAATAGGACAAAAGGTGGCCGATGTTGCACAGGTTTTTGGCATGAAAGTTATAGCGCACAGCAGAACCAAGACTGATCAATCCCACAGAAAAAATTTCAGATGGGCCGATTCTTTGGATGAGCTATTGCAGGAATCGGATGTGGTAAGCATCCATTGCCCCCTTTTTGAAGAAACACGTGGTCTTATTAACATGGATAAGCTAAGAAAAATGAAAAAAACTGCCTTTCTCATTAACACCTCCAGAGGCCCCGTTGTTGTAGAAGAGGATCTGGCCCAAGCTTTAAATAAAGGTATGATTGCAGGGGCAGGACTGGATGTTTTATCCCAGGAGCCTCCTGCCAAGGATAATCCTCTGCTTACAGCAAAGAACTGCATAATTACCCCTCATATTGCTTGGGCTACCAAGGAAGCAAGGCAGAGGCTTATGAAAATAGCAACAGAAAATTTAAAGGCATTCTTAGATGGAAAGCCTATTAATGTAGTAAATTTATAATAATTAAAGACATGAAAAGGATGTTATAAAATAATATTCTTTTAGTATATATAGTTGGGAGAAGTTTTCTTCCAACTTTTTTTGCTTTAAAAATGATTTTACAGGTGTTATTGTGGTAAAATATATACATTATTAGCCAAATATTATTTGGTACAAAGGGGGTCTAAGCTATAAAAAGGGCGAAATTATTACAATATCTATTAGTTTTTATTTTACTTCTTGTATCCTTAGGATTTCCATCTCTTAATGTAACAGCAGATGATAGGAGCTATAATATCAGCAATTACAGGGTAACCATCCATATTCAACCCAATGGAGATGCCCATATCAAAGAGGAGATTACCTATGATTTTTACGGGGATTTTAATGGAGTCCTTAGGGATATAGATATGGACAGAACCGATGGTATTGATGGTCTAAGGGTATTTGTAGAACAGGATCAAGAGCTGAGGGAGTTTCAGCAATCACAGCGGCAAGGTGAAAATGTATATGAACTGGATCAGGAAGGTAACCTTGTAAAGCTGAAAGTATATGAGCCATCTAGCAATGAAGAGAAGACATTTATCTATGAATACACTCTTGTAAATGTAGCGGAAAGATACAATGATATTGGAGTTTTTAACAGGAAGGTTATAGATAGCAACTGGCAGGTACCTATAGGCAATATTTACATTACTATTATAATCCCTGAAGGTGCTAATAAGGAAGAACTCAAAGTATTTGCCCATGGGCCTTTGACAGGAGTATCTAAGATTGTAGATGAGAAGACTTTTGCCTTTGAAGTTCCAGAAGTTATGCCAGGTACCTTTGTAGAGACATTGGTCATATTTCCACCCCAGCTTATTCCCCAAGCCAAGCGAGTATACGATGAAACAAAGCTACCTTCTATATTAGAAAATGAACAAAAACTAGCTGAAGAGGCCAATCGTGAAAGGGAACGAGCCAGGGAGGAGATGAGAAGGCTAGAGGAGCTGGAGAGAAAAAGGCTGGAAAGAGAAGCTAGGCTAAAGAGTATTAGGGATAAAATCTGGCCTGTTTTTACCATAATTCTTTTGGCAGGTGTGTACTCTTGGATTGCATTTATTTCAAAGTACTCTAGGGATGCTAAACCTGAATTCCAAGGCGACTACTATAGGGAGCTGCCCGGTGATTATACTCCAGCTGTAATGACCTATCTTCTGACCAAAGGAAGAATAGACTCAAAGGACATAATGGCTACAATAATGGATCTTGTAAGGAAAAAGAAGATTACTATTAACAGGATCCAAAGGGAAAAAGGCTTAGTATTTAAAAAGACGGAAGAAGTATATGAGATATCAAAGATTGATGGAGCAGAGTTAAATAATTTGTATCCCCATGAAAGTTTTCTAATATCCTGGTTTATAGATAAACTAGGAGATGGAAGAAGTTTAATTTTGGACGATCTAAAGGATATGCTTAAGAAAAGATCGAGGGCAATAGAGTTTCATGAAGATTATGAGGATTTTCAGTCCTTAGTAAGGGAGCAAGGAGAAGCCCAGGGGTTCTTTACCAAAAATGACTTAAGTGGCAGCGGCAAATATGTATTAATTGCTTTAGCCCTATTGGTAGCAGGCGCTGCAATAGCTGTTTTGCTAAAGGCTGCTTCAGGAGTTTTTATGTTTATACTTGGTATTGTAATTTTAATTACCATGTTGATTGTATATAACATAAAAAAGCGAACCAGGTATGGTATAGAGCAGACTGCTATGTGGAAAGCCTTTAAAA
>JGI24713J26584_10002050_pt1 | contig 14233 bp, 8 predicted proteins | sample BioPla4DNA1_FD_26584 | JGI IMG/M metagenome (IMG submission 26584) | reverse complement strand
CCATGAATTACTCCATGCTTCTTGGCAAGAGTACTCAAATGAATTAACGGATTTCATTTCCATGTTACACTGTTCACTTTTCAAAGTCCAACCTTGCTTTAGGCGCTCTTTTCAAAGAGCAGCTTTTATATGTTATCACGCTGCACTTATTATGTCAATACTTTTTTTAAAACTTTTTTAAAATTTTTTAATACTTCTTTTAAAAAAAGGCTTTTTCTAATGTCTGTCGTGACATTCATAANCAACAGCTATATCAATATATCAAACTTAGCCGCATAATATCAACCGGTCTTTACCGTCATTTATCACTGTTAATTTAATTTGTATCCCTTTATCTCGACTATACTCATTTTTTATACTTCATATTAAACAATGCTCCCTTAAGGATTCACGATATATAAATTCACCTTTAGAACATAAAATCACTTTATATAAAATCATCTTCCGTCAGAGATATTAATAAGTTCAGGCACAGTTACAAATTCAACCCCGTCCCTTTGAAGTGCAGGGATTATTCTATCCAGTGACTGCACTGTCCCTAAAAGGTCCATTGTCCAATGACCTCCGTCATGCATAAGTATAATTGCTCCAGGGTGGATATTACTTAAAACGTTTTTTTCTATTTGTTCGGGTGAAAGCTGCATCCAGTCTAATGAGTCCACTGACCAGCCTATAGCTGAGTATCCCATTTCATTAAGCTTCTCAACCAGTTCTTCATCTAATGACCCATAAGGAGAACGGAACAGGCTTGGTCTGTATCCTAATATTTCATTTAATACATTTTCCGTTTCCTTAACCTCCCACTCCAATCTTTTTACTCCCTCTTTAGTAAGGTTAGGATGCCAATAAGTATGATTTCCCACAGCATGTCCCTCTTTGACTATTCTCTCTGTTATGCTTCTATGTGCAGCTGCCCTTGCCCCGATTAAAAAAAATGTAGCCTTGGCATTATATTTTTTTAAAACATCAAGAATTTGAGGGGTATATCTGGGGTCCGGTCCGTCATCAAAAGTAAGTGCAACTTTTTTTACTGTAAGTGAACCCCTGAGGGCTAAAACATCAGGATATTTTAATTGAAGTACATTATTTGATATAGGATGGGGTTCTCTTCCCTCTATTTCTGAACCGCCCTCTAATTTCATCATCTCAATTTGTTCGTCTGTTAAATTAATCCACTGTCCTGTACGGGGTATATCATTTATATCAGGCGGTTCTTCTAATTCCAAAGGATTTTGTTGTGCCTGATACTTGCACGCTGAAAGTACTGCAAGTGTTACTGTTAATCCCATAATTAAAATACAACAAAAATATCTTTTAAAAGATAATTTGCTCTTCAAAGTCTCATCCTCCACTAAAATTGATAATATATACTTTATAAAATTTAATAATACATACCTTATTATTAATTTTAGTGGAGAAAATTATTACTTAAGATTAATTTACCACTATATTTCCTTTTGGTAGTAGATTATTTTAATTTTTAGATTAATCAATTATTATATTATTTACTTAATTATTTGCTTATTAAATTACTTCTGACACTTAATTTAAATATTTAATTTTATTTTTGTTTTAGCATTTGACTTGCTTTTACCATATAGAATAACTTGCTTTTACTTTTACTCCTAAACCTTAAAAACTGATATCAACTCACTAAGCTTTTTAGACATTTCGTCTAAATTCTTTGATAATTTTGATAATTCTTCTGATGATGCCACCTGCTCCTGGGTTGTTGCTGAAACTTCTTCAGTTATTGATGCAGTTTCCTGGGCTATGGCAGATATATTTGATATGGAGTCTAAAACATTTTCTTTGGAATTAAGGGCACTTTTTATTGATCGTGACACATTATCCACACNTTCCATTAATTTTTCCATTGACTCATATATGGATTTCAATGAAGCGTCTGTCTCCCTGACAATACTCATCTGCTCTTCCACATATTTATTTGCATTGTGTGCAACCTTTGTAGTCTCGCTGGTTTTTTGAAGAATATCATCAATTATAAATTTAATTTCCTTAGATGATTCTTTAGACTGGTCTGCCAGCTTTTTTACCTCATTTGCAACCACAGAAAACCCTCTTCCTGCTTCCCCTGCCTTTGCCGCCTCAATGGAAGCATTTAATGAAAGAAGGTTGGTCTGGTCTGCAATTGTGGATATGGTCTTTGTTATTTTTACTATTTGCTCCATGTCCTTGCTCAAATTATTGATATTATTTATAACCTTATCTGATGCACGGCTGGTTTGGGATGCTTTTTCATTTAAAGTCTTAACTACACCCAGTGAATTCTGACTCAGTTTCTTTGTTCCATTTGCTGTTTCAGCAACAAATTTCATATCTTCCTCTACTTTGTTGATATCATCTGCTAAAATATTAATGCTTTCAACTCCATCTGCCAAATTTTCAGCCTGATCACTTGCTCCTATAGCCACCTGGTTCATTACTTCGCTAATTTGCCTTGAAGAAATTTTGGACTGTTCAGAAGAGTTATTAACCAGTATTGAATGATTTGTAACCTTTTGAGAAAGATTTCTAACTTCCAGAATTAGCTTACGGATGTTTTCTATCATATGGTTAAATCCTCTTACCACATCCCCTATTTCATCCTTGCCGTCATCCTCTATACTGTAAGTTAAATTTCCCTCTTTAGCCTTATTAATTAATTTTTCCATATTGCCAAGAGGAAAGGATATACTTATGGATATAAGGAATGCAAATAATATTGAGAAAACTATACATATGCTGATAAAGAAAAAGACAGAGTTTCTTATGCCGTTGGCTTCTTCATTAATATATGAATAGGGTATTTTCCCCACCAAAATCCAGTCCGTTCCCTCAATATATTTATAAGAAACCATATAACCGTTATAATCAAAACTTTCTGATGCTGCACTTTCTTCTTTAATTATTTTGTTTATAAAATCTTTATCTTCAAGGGTTTTTCCAAGTTGTCTCATCTCCCTATTTGAAATGTATCTTCCCTCAGAGTCAATTATAAATAAATCTGCTCCTTCCCCTAAATTTATATTTTTATATACATCTAAAAACCTTTCATTCCTAAGTCCTACAATCATATAGGCAAGTTTTTTGCTTGTTGAAATATTATTTATCATCTTAATATTTACCAAGTGTAAAGATTCCCCTTGCTCAATAGATGTCCATACAGGCTTTCCCCCGCCTCTTTCAGCAATTTTTTTTATCATATCAATATTTTCTATTAAAAATTTGTTTAAGTTTTGATTTACTGAATAGTGAATCATTTCATCTTCTAAAAATATTGAACCAAAGTTGACAGTTTTATGCGAAGCAAGTCTTCTGTTAAATATATCCCTTAAATCAGAACTTGCCTTGTATTTTTGGTATTCTTCCCCGCTTCCATCTATAATTTTCAGCGCATCCTGAACATCCTTTGAATTGGATATTTCTATAGCATAATTGCTGTGTTTTTCCAATTCTGAAAACAGGTTATTTTCAGCCTGTTCAACAATTTGTTTAGAATACATTTCTATTTTAGCTTCTATGGATTTTTTTGATAAATTGTAAGAAAAATAACCCAAAAAAACCAAAGGCACTATTGAAAGAATAAGAAATGATATCATCAATCTGAATCTAACTTTTATTTTTCTAAAAATGCCTATAATCTTTAATATAATTTTCTTGTACCAATTTTTTAGCACTATATTTTCACCTCTAGTTTTTACAAATACGCTGTTTCCAGCTTTTCCATATAATTATTTATATATTGTTCTATTTATAAAGATTATCGGCATATTTAGTTTTTTTATTATACTGCTGCGAAACATTTTAAAAGGTATTTAATTAAAAAAACTTGAGAACAAATGTCTCAAGTTTCTTCTTCATCACATTCTTCATCCCCGTTATCTTCTTTTTCTATTCTTGCTACACCTACCAAATGTGTACCGGGATCCATCCTCATAAGGGTTACCCCCTGGGTTGCCCTTCCTAAAAGGCTAATGTCTTTGGCTTTAATTCTTATAATTGTGCCATCTGAACTAATAAGCATAACATCATCGTCTTCACAAACAAGCTTTGTTCCTACAAGTTTTCCTGTTTTTTCTGTAACCCTGTATGTAAGGATACCTTTTCCTCCCCTGTTTTGCACTTTATATTCGCTAAGCTTTGTCCTCTTTCCAAAACCATTCTCTGTCACAACCAGAAGGGTTGTGTTTTCAATAAAAGCCCCCATGCCAATTACTTCGTCATCTTCTGAAAGCTTTATACCCCTTACGCCTTGAGAAACCCTTCCTAGAGGCCTTGCATCAGCTTCGTTAAACCTTATAGCCATTCCGTTTTTGGTAACAAGTATAATGTCTTTTTTGCCGTCTGTGAGCCTTACATCTATAAGTTCATCACTTTCCCTCAATGTAACAGCTGCAAGACCGCCTTTTCTTATATTTATGTATTCCATTAATCTACTCTTTTTAACTATTCCGTTCTTAGTTGCAAGAACAAGGTACAAATCTTCCTTGTATTCTGCAACGGGAATTACAGTTTGAACCCTTTCATCCTGGTCCAGTTCAAGTAAATTAACAATTGCCGTTCCCCTTGCCTGGCGTCCGGATTCGGGTATTTCATATGCTTTAAGCCTGTAGACCTTGCCTTTGTTTGTGAAAAACAGTATAAAATTGTGGGTTGATGTAACAAACAAGTTTTCCACAAAGTCTTCTTCCCTGGTGCTAAGCCCGGTAATACCCTTTCCTCCACGCCTTTGGCTCTTGTATGTATCAGCAGGGATTCTCTTTATGTAGCCAAAGTGAGTAAGGGTTATAACACTTTCCTCTTCTTCAATTAAATCTTCTATGTCTATATCCCCTTCATCTTCAATTATTTTTGTCCTTCTTTCATCGCCGTACTTGTTCTTTATTTCATTTAATTCATCTTTTATAATATTTAAAACCATGAACTCGTTTGCTAAAACATCTTTGAAATACTTTATTTTTTCCATTATTTCTTTGTATTCATTTTCAATTTTTTCCCTTTCCAGTGCTGTAAGCCTTCCAAGCCTCATATCTACAATTGCCTGGGCCTGCTTTTCAGTAAAAGCGAATTTTTCTATAAGCCTTTCTTTTGCAATGGCTTCATTTCTTGAGGATCTTATTGTGTTTATAACTTCATCAAGATTATCTATAGCCTTTCTTAACCCTTCTAAAATGTGGGCTCTTGCCTCAGCTTTATTAAGGTCAAACTTTGTTCTTCTTACAATAACGTCTTTTTGATGTTCTATGTAATGGTCAATAGCCTGCCTTATATTGAGTACCCTTGGTTCAAATTTATTGTCCTGGGTCTGCACAAGGGCTAACATATTGACACTAAAGCTGTCCTGTAGCTGGGTATTTTTGTAAAGTTGGTTTAAAACAACATTTGCATTTGCATCTCTTTTAAGTTCTATAACAATCCGCATTCCGTTTCTGTCTGATTCATCCCTTAAATCAGAAATGCTGTCTATTTTTTTGTCTTTAACTAAATCTGCAATTCTTTCAATTAATCTTGATTTATTTACCTGGTAAGGCAGTTCTGTAACAACAATCCTCTGCCTGTTCGGACCTGCCTCCTCTATGTCTGTTACAGCGCGGATTACTATTCTTCCCCTTCCGGTTTTAAAGGCATCCCTTATCCCCTTTCTTCCAACAATAATTGCACCTGTTGGAAAATCAGGACCTTTTATTATTTTGCTAAGTTCATCAATGGTCACATCAGGGTCGTCTATTACTTTATTTATTCCGTCTATAATTTCCACCAGATTATGCGGCGGGATATTTGTTGCCATTCCCACAGCTATACCTGAAGAACCGTTTACTAAGAGATTAGGAAATCTTGAAGGCAGTACTGTAGGCTCAACCTCATGGTCGTCAAAATTAGGCTTAAAATCTACAGTGTCCTTGTTTATATCCCTTAGCATCTCCATAGAAATTTTAGACAGCCTGGACTCTGTATACCTCATTGCTGCAGGCGGATCCCCGTCTATAGACCCAAAGTTACCATGACCGTCAATAAGCGTATATCTAAGGGAAAAATCCTGTGCCATACGTACCATACTGTCATACACCGCTGCATCCCCATGAGGATGGTATTTACCCAAAACTTCACCCACTGTAGTTGCACATTTCCTGTATGATTTATCCGGGGTAAAGCCTAAACCATACATTGCATAAAGTATCCTTCTATGTACAGGCTTCAAACCATCCCTTACGTCCGGCAGGGCACGGTCAATTATAACGCTCATTGCATAATCTATGAATGATTTTTTCATTTCTGATTCGATATTAACAGGTATAATTCTCTGCTCTTTTAATTCATTATTGTCTGCCATTTGTGTACCTCTTTTCCAGTATTTCTAATTTAAATAGTTTTTAAGCGTCCATATCTATTTTAATAAAGTTTTATAATACTGTCCACTTTTTTTAAATCATATTTAAAATTTAAATGATAATTAAAAAATAAAAAGAACATAATATAGAATTATGCCCTTTTTATTACCAAATTATTCTTTTTAAATTATACGCATACTCCTTCTTTTATTATTTGTTTATAAATGTATTTTTATTATTTAATATAAATACATCGTTTCTGCTGTAAAAGGCTTTACTCCGTCTTAAAAAGTGATATGGCGTCACTTAACATTTTTGCTGCTTTTTCAAGTTCTTCAGATAAATTTGACAGCTCTTCTGAGGCGGATGTCTGTTCTTGTGTGGTAGCAGACACTTCTTCGGCTATTGATGCAGTTTCTTCTGAAATAGCTGAAATGTTTTCTATGGATTCCGCTGCTTCTTCTTTTGATTTTAAAACTTTTTTAATTGATTCAGAAACTTCTTTCACGCACTCCATTAAATTTCTCATGGATTCATTTATTTCCCTAAAAGATTCATCTGTCTTTTTAACTATTTCCAATTGTTCTGATACAGCAGAATTTGCCTTGTAAGCAACTTCCTTTGTCCTCTTGGTTTTATTTAAAATATTCATAATTATATTCTTTATATCTTTAGTTGAATCCTTTGACTGATTGGCAAGTTTTTTAACTTCACTTGCAACAACGGAAAAGCCTCTTCCTGCATCCCCTGCTTTTGCTGCTTCAATGGAAGCATTTAAAGAAAGCAGATTTGTCTGGTCCGCTATTAAAGACATTGTTTTAATTATTCTTTCTATTTCCTTCATGTTCTCGCTTAAATCGTCTATATCTTCAATTACTTTTTCTGATGCTTCATTTGTCTGAAAAGCCTTATTATTTAGTAGTCTAACAACTTCAATGGCATTATAACTTAGTGTTTTTGTTTTGTCTGCCACATTTGATACTATTTTCATATTATCCTCAACTACATTAATTCCCAGTGCCAAATCATTTATACTTTCGGCTGAAATCCCGATTTCTTCAGCCTGATCCACCGAACCCATTGCCACTTGGTTTATTACTTCACTTATCTGTCTGGCACTTATATGTGACTGGTTTGCTGATTTTCTTACTAGTTTAGAACTTTCTATAACTTTTTTTGATGAATCCCTGACCTGGTTTATTAACTTTTTGATGCTCTCTATCATTTGATTAAAGTCAGTTATTAAATCCGTAATTTCGTCTTTACCATTGTCCTCTGCATTTAAAGCTAAGTTTCCCTTTTTTGCTTCACCAATTAAATTTTTTATTTTGTTTAGTGGCTTTGATATACTTGTAGATATAATAAAAGACAAAAATATAGAAATTAAAATAAATAAAAGTATAAAAACTATAATTGAAAGCCTTATTTGATTGGATTCTGAATTTATATATGAAAAAGGTATTTTCCCTACCAAAATCCAATTAGTCCCGCTTATTTTTTTGTATATAACTGCGTGTTTGTTAAAGTTCACCGCACCGCTTTCCTTGTCTGTTTCTATCTTATCCACTAAATCAATTTCTTCATAGTATTCACCGAGATTTTCTTTGACTTTATTTGATACATACCTTCCCTCTGTATCAATTATGAAAATATCTGCTTTATCTCCTAAATTTACGTCTTTGTATAGATCTATAATGTTTTCATCTTTTATCCCCATAAAGAAATATCCTATCTTTTGATTTGACCTATAATCGTAAATTACCCTTGAAACCACTAAAATATGCTCCCCATTTATTTTTAAAGAGGTAATTACAGCTGACCTGCTATTTTCATCTATTAAATTTTTCATGCTTTCAATTGCTTCATCATTTAAATATACCAGTTTATGCAGCTCTATAGGCGTATAATTGTCCGGTACTATCCTGACAAATGATATGGAATTGTTATTTGTAAATCTTGATACTAAAATATCCCTTATTTGTCTTTCTGCCAATGCTTTGTTTTGGCTATTAACATCTCTGATAATTCTCATGTTTTCCTGTAATTCCCGTAAAGTAGTTATATCCAGTGTAAGGTCTTTTAATGAATTTAATTCACTGCTTATATTTTTTTCAACCTGGTTTAATATTTGACTTGAATAATCTCTTATCTTAGAATTTATTGAGTTTTTAGACAGCAAAAAAGAAAATATGCCTACCAGTATAAGCGGTACAATTGAAATAGAAATAAAACTTATTATCAGCCTGTTTCTAACTTTTATCCTTCTTATAACACTGTAATCTTTATTAAATAACTTTTTAAAATTAATGTTTTTGATTCTTTTAGAAAATTTACCAACTGCTTTTAAAAATTTATCCCTCATTTTATTACCCCCGTACTTCCCATTAAAATTTTAACAAATATCACCAGTGAAAAAAATTAATACCTTACAATTTTTTTATCGGCATTATTAAATAAAAAGTTTATTTATTTAAATTTTTAATTTAATTTAAAGTTTATAAGTTTAATTTAAGTTAAAATAATTTACAATAGAATAAATATTATACTTTAAAATAAAACGAAGGATAATTTTAAAAACAGTTTTTTTAAATAAATACACAATTGCTGGCAGAATCTAAAAAAGCAAACTTTTTTTTAAATTCTACCAGCAATTTATGTAAGAAAGTCAATGCTTTTTTATGAAATATTATTTTGGTACTCTTACAATAAACTCATAATAGGTGCCTCTGTCAAACTGGGCTGCCTTTGCCTCTACTCCTGATTTTCTCATAAGCTCTATAGCTTGTTTTATTGTATTTACAAATATTCTTATATCCTTTATGGCTTTAGTGAGCTGAGGTTTGTTTTTCTTTTCATTTTGCTTTCTGGTGTATTTTTCAATTGCCCTTTCCACCAGGTCTTCTGTCTTTTTAACATTTAACCCCTTTTCACATACATGCTTTAAAACTTTTAACTGAAGCTGTTCATCATGGAGTTTTAAAAGTGCTCTTGCATGTCTTTCAGTTAAATTGTTATCATGAAGGATTTTCTTTACAAGGGGTGGAAGTTTTAATAGCCTTATTTTGTTTGCTATGGTTGATTGGCTTTTTCCAATTTTTCGGGCAAGCTCCTCCTGGGTAAACCCATGGTCGTTAATCAGATTGTTGTATCCTTCCGCTTCCTCCATGTAATTTAAATCTTCCCTTTGAAGGTTTTCAATTAAAGCCATAACTGCAGATTCATTGTCATTAACATCCACAATTATAGCCGGTATTTCTTTTAATCCTGCCATGGTGGAAGCTCTAAGTCTTCTTTCACCTGCAACAAGCTCATACATATTACCTGATATTTTTCTGACACTTATAGGTTGGATAACTCCATACTGTTTTATTGATTCACACAATTCTTCTAAANGGATTTTATTAAACTGCTTCCTCGGCTGATATGGATTTGGTCTGATACACTCAATGGGTAAATAAGTAATACTTTTTGATTTACTCTTGTTTTCCTGTCTTGCTATTCTTAGTCTGTTTTCTAACATAGGGCACCATCCTTTGCAAAATTTTTTATCATTTGTTAAACTTTTTTATTAACCAAAGCGGCACTTCTGCTTTTTTATATGTACCACTATAAGTTAATGCTGTAAAATACCTATCTAATTAATAAAAATTTAATAAAATATTATACAAAGGAATATTCTACCGAAATTTTATAAATCCTTTTTTTAAAGCAAAGAATCGTTCGCCCAAATGCCTTATATTACTGCATTTTATGAGTTAAATCAAAGGAGCTTTTGAAGGTTTGCCACTTTTTCTGGGATATTTTGTCGGTGTATGTCGGAACTTTTTTATAATTATTATATTTCTTTTTATATCTGTAGAAGGTAGATTAAATTTAATCACATCTTTGATTTCTCCCCCTAAAATTTCCAAAGCTTTTTTGGAATTATCCAACTCCTCTTGTATATCACTGCCTTTCATGGCTATAAAAGTACCCCCTGTTTTCACAAATGGCAGGCAGTACTCAAGCAGGACAGGCAAATTTGCAACTGCCCTTGCCAAAGCTAAATCAAACTTTTCTCTGAAATCTCCTGAGACCCCTTTATCCTCTGCCCTTGAGTGAATAACTTCTATATTTTTTAAATCTAACTTCTCTATAACTTCATTTAAAAATTTAGTCCTCTTTTCAAGGGAATCTAAAAGGGTTACATTTAAATCTTTCTTTATAATTTTTAAAGGTATCCCCGGAAAACCTGCCCCTGTACCCACATCTATTACTTTTTTTAAATCTTTTCCTATATACGGGACAACACTTATAGAATCAATAAAATGTTTTATAATTATATCCCTGTCGTCTGTAATTGCTGTTAAATTTATATTTTTATTCCACTTTAAAAGTGTTTCTTTATATTTAAAGAAACTCTCTATATCTTCTTTTTCTAAGTTTATATTAAATTCTGATGCACCATCTTTTAAAAGTTTAATTAATTCATTTTCATTCAATTTTTAAATCCCCTCTCCTTTTTAAAGATTCTAAATAAATTAAAAGTACTGAAATGTCTGCAGGGGAAACCCCTTCTATCCTTGATGCCTGTCCTACGGATTCAGGCTTTACTTTATTAAGTTTTTGCCTTGCTTCAATTCTAATCCCCTCTATTTTTTCATAGTCTATATCTTTAGGTATTTTTCTCTTTTCCAGCTTTTTAAACTGTTCAACCTGTNCTATCTGTCTTTTTATATACCCTTCGTATTTTATGGCTATGGAAACCTGCTCCCTTACTGCAAAACTAAGATTTGGCATATTGTCATCAATTTCTCTTAATGAATCATAATCTATCTCAGGTCTTTTTAAAAGGTCTTTAAGCTTTACACCGCTTGCAATGGGAGTACTATTCATTTTTTCAAGAAACCGGTTTACCCTTTCACTAGGAGGTACTACGGTTTTTTCAAGTCTTTTTATTTCTTCTTCTATCTGTCTTTTCTTTTCTTTAAATTTCAAATACCTTTCTTCAGATATCAAACCCTTCTCATAGCCTATGGGAGTAAGCCTTAAATCTGCATTATCCTGTCTTAAAAGCAGCCTGTATTCCGCCCTGGATGTCATCATCCTGTAGGGCTCGCTTGTNCCTTTTGTTACAAGATCGTCTATCAAAACCCCTATATATCCCTGGGATCTGTCTAATATCAAAGGTTCTTCCCCTTTTAATTTAAGTGCTGCATTAAGCCCTGCCATTAAACCCTGGGCTGCCGCTTCCTCATACCCGGATGTGCCGTTTATCTGCCCTGCAGAATAAAGCCCGTCTATATCTTTAAATTCCAGTGTAAGTTTGAGCTGGGTTGGATNTATGCAGTCATACTCAATGGCATAGGCACTTCTCATAACCGAAACATTTTCAAGACCCGGGATGGTTTTCATAATTTCAATTTGAACATCCTCAGGAAGGCTTGTAGACACCCCCTGGAGATACATTTCATTGGTGCTAAGACCCATAGGTTCTATAAATACCTGATGCCTGTCCTTATCTTTAAACCTTGCAACTTTGTCTTCTATTGAAGGACAGTATCTTGCCCCCACCCCTTCAATTAAACCGCCGAATAAAGGGGATCTATGGAAATTTTTTNTTATTATTTCATGGGTTTTTTCATTTGTATAGGTAAGGTAGCACAAAATCTGTTCCCTCTCTATTTCTTCGTTTTCAAAGGAAAANGGAACTATCCTTTCATCCCCCGGCTGCTCCTCCATCTTTGAAAAATCAATACTTCGCCTGTTAACACGGGCAGGTGTCCCTGTTTTAAATCTTAATAATTTTATCCCCAGTTCTCTTAAATTATCTGAAAGTTTATCGGCAGGAAAAAGCCCGTCAGGACCACTGCTATAACTTACATCTCCTATTATAATTTTAGCTTTTAAATATGTCCCGGTGGTCATAATTACAGCCCTGCCCTTGTATATGGTACCGGTATGGGTTTTTACACCTGTTACTTTTCTTCTTCCCTCTTCCTCCTCAACAATGAGTTCTACTATTTCCGCCTGCTTTAAATCTAAGTTTTCCTGCATCTCCAATACTTTTTTCATTTCAGTCTGGTACTCTCTTTTATCTATCTGGGCTCTAAGGGAATAAACTGCAGGTCCTTTTGATCTGTTTAATATTTTCGACTGTATAAGTGTCTTATCCGCGTTTTTCCCCATTTCGCCACCTAATGCATCTATTTCTCTTACAAGGTGGCCTTTAGCAGTCCCCCCTATATTGGGATTGCAGGGCATACTTGCAATACTGTCTAAATTAATTGCAAAAGCCACCGTTTTAAGGCCTTTCCTGGCTGATGCCAGTGCCGCTTCACATCCGGCATGTCCTGCCCCTATAACAATAACATCATACTCGCCTGCAATAAAGCTCATATTTATCCCTTCCATCTCTTTTTGTTTTCTTGCTATTTACCAAGGCAAAACCTTGAAAATATCTCATTTATAACATCTTCTTTTACACTTTCACCAGTTATCTGTCCTAAAAAATCTGCAGCATTTGTAATATCAATGGTCATTAAATCCAAAGGCATTTTATTTTCATAAGCTCCCATTGCATCATCTATGCTTAAAATTGCCTTGTCTATTAAATTTTTGTGTCTTATATTTGTCAAAATTATTTGACTGTTTAAATTAATCTCCCCTTTTGTGAAAAGTTTAGTTATCATCTTCCCTATTTTATCAATTCCTATTTCTTCTCTTATTGATGTCCTTATATAATTCATTCCCTCAAGATTTTTTTCTATATTTTTTATATTTTCTTCATTGGACTTGTCAATTTTGTTTATAAGTATAATAAGCTTTTTATTTGCCACTTTTTCCAATATAGCAGAGTCTTCAGGAGTAAAACCCTTCTCTGCATCAACCATCATAATGACAAGTTCTGCTTCTTCAAGGGCTTTGTGGGTTTTTTCAACCCCAATTATTTCAACAGCGTCTTCCGTCTCCCTGATTCCTGCAGTATCAACTATCCTCACCGGAATATCATTAATGTTTATATATTCTTCAATTATATCCCTTGTTGTTCCCGGTATATCAGTTACTATAGCCCGGTTTTTTCCTGTGAGTTCATTTAAAAGGGAGGACTTTCCCACATTAGGCCTTCCAACAATAACTGCATCAATACCTTCCCTTAAAATCCTGCCCCTTTCAAAATTATCAGTTATTTTTTTTAAGTTTTCTTTTATGTCCTTTATTTCATTATATACCTTTTCACCGGTTATTTCTTCTATGTCCTCCTCAGGATAATCCACAACAGCTTCAATGTGGGCCAATATTTCAATAAGCCTTCTTCTTAAAGCTTTTATTTTAGAAGACAATTTTCCCTCAAGCTGGTTTACAGCAGCCTTTGAGCTTTCTTCCGTTTTTGAATTTATAATGTCTATAACAGCCTCTGCCTGGGATAAATCAATCCTTCCGTTTAAAAAAGCCCTCTTGGTAAACTCCCCGGGCTCTGCTGCCCTTGCCCCCTGTCTTAAAACTAAATCCAGTATTTTTTTTAATACGACTATACCTCCATGGCAGTTGATTTCAACAACATCTTCACGGGTAAATGTATTTGGTTTTTTCATTTTGGTAACAAGTACTTCATCAATGGTTTCATTTTTTACAGGATCTATAATTTTTCCATAATTTATGGTATGGGATTTTATTTCATCAAAATTCTTTTTTCCTTTAAAGATTGTTTTGGCTATTTCAAAAGCCCTGTCCCCGCTAATTCTTATAATGCCTATCCCGCCTGTCCCATAAGGAGTTGAAATTGCAGCAATTGTATCTTCAGCAATCATTTTATTCCTCCAATATATAAATAAATATTATAAGATTGTTAATAGTTTAAAGGAAAATGGTTCAAGAATCAATATCCTGAACCATTTTTTATACAGCATTATTTTTTAAAT
>JGI24713J26584_10002008_pt1 | contig 14406 bp, 13 predicted proteins | sample BioPla4DNA1_FD_26584 | JGI IMG/M metagenome (IMG submission 26584) | reverse complement strand
ATAAAAAGNGGNGCNANNGTAATNATGACNNGNGAANNTGANGAATCTNTAGANANNNATGTAAATAGNAGAAATCGCCATCGAGAAGATTTAAGTAATAGGGTGAAAATAATAAATGACAGTGAGCCAGATATTTTTATCAGCATACATGTAAATTATATAAAAAATCCCAATAAATTAGGCCCAATAGTGTTTTACTACGAAGGAAGTGATAAAGGTAGGGAGCTTGCTGAGAAGATTCAAGACAATCTTAACAAACTTTCAGCATATTTGGATATGGATATTAACATTAAATATAGACCAACTACTGGGGATTATTATATTTTGAGAAATACCCAAGCTCCTGGAGTGATTATTGAGACTGGTTTTATCTCCAATGAATTAGATAGAAAACTTCTATTAGATAAAGACCATCAGGCTGAAATTGCAGAACGGATTTCAAAGAGTATTATTGAATTTTTTTATTCAGACTTATAACCAAGAGGAAGGTTCCACATACATATACTTATAAAAGGACTTTCAGTGATAGGTTTTAAAAACAGCTTCGATAGAAGCTTTTTTTATTGGGTATGTATAATAAATGGGATTAACAGTAAGCTATTTGTATATAAAAATAACTTGACATTTACAATAAGAGTGATATAAAATGGTACCGTTACACTATTAACACTTTACCGTTAAAGTAATTGGAGGGTAGTTATGATTGAAACAGATGTAGCTTTACAATTAAAAGAAACTCAGCAGAAACTTCTTCAAATTTTACAGCAAAAAATAGATGAATATGATTTGACCTTTGGACAACTATTTTTAATGATGAAAATAAACGATAATCCTAAGGCAAATCAAAAAGAATTGGCTAAACAGATGAGATTTACTGAAGGTGCCATGAGTAGTGTTGTGAAGAGATTAATAAATTTAAATATGCTTAAGCAAGTTCCACTGGAAGCTGACCTGAGATATAACAGATTAGTAGTGACAGATTTGGGTAAAGCTATGATTAGGGACTATAAAGAATATTTGATTAAAATATACCAGGACATTTTTGATGGATTTAATGAAGAAGAGCTTGAAAAACTACTTAGTGCTTTAAAGAAAATCAACAATAACCTAAGTAAGATTAATAGTAATGTTTAAGATTTAGATGGAAGAGGAGGGATATTTTGAATAAAGTTTTACCATTAATGAAAAAATATAGGATTTATGCTATACTTAGTCCAATTTTTATGATATTAGAAGTTATTGCAGATATTGTTATTCCCTACCTAATGTCATTAATAGTTGATGTTGGAATTGCAAATAGAGATATAGATTATATTATAAAGATTGGTTTTTTTATGATTCTAGCTGCCATTTTGGGAATGTTGTTTGGTGTTCTAAGTGCCCATTGTGGAGCAAGGGCTGGATTTGGATTTGCTTCAGAAATAAGGAAGGAAACTTTTAAAAAGGTTCAAAACTTTTCCTTTGCAAATCTTGACAGATTTACAGTTTCATCCTTGATTACAAGGCTTACTAATGATTGTAATACAATTGGCCAGGTAACTATGATGAGCTTACGTATGGCAATAAGGGCCCCATTTATGCTATTATTCGCCCTTATTATGTCTTTTACAATTAATTCATCCTTAGCCAGAGTTTTTATGGTGGCAATTCCAGTTACAGTAGCAGCTATAGCCATAATATTATATAAGGCTAGACCCCTATTCATAAAACTACAAAGCCGTGTAGACAGGGTAAATGCCATAATCCAAGAAAACCTAATAGGGATTAGGGTTGTAAAATCCTTTAATAGACAGAAACACGAAGAAGGGAGATTCAAAAAAAGAAATGACTCTTTAAGGGATACAGCCTTGAAAGCCCTTTCATTAGTAATACTACTGATGCCGATTTTAAACCTAATAATATATTCTACAATAATTGCTGTTTTATGGTTTGGTGGCCATCAAGTTGTTGTAGGTAGCCTAGGTAGTGGTGAATTAATATCTTTTATTACTTATATAACTCAAGTAATGATTTCTCTTATGATGATTTCTATGTTTTTTATGCAGTTTTTACGTGGTTCAGCTTCTATGCAAAGAATTTTAGAAGTATTAAATACTGAGTCGGAAATCAAAGAAATTTCAAAACCTGAAAGGGAATTAAAGGATGGGTCAGTAATATTTGATAATGTAAGTTTTAAATATCCAGGAAGCAACGAAAAGACTTTGAAAAATATAAGCTTCAAAATAGACTCTGGGGAAACTTTAGGGATTATAGGCTCTACAGGTTCCTCCAAATCCACTTTAGTTCAATTGATCCCAAGACTATATGATGTAACAGAAGGAGCCGTATATGTAGGTGGAGTAGACGTAAGGAATTATGATGTTAAGGCTTTGAGAGACCAAGTGGCCTTTGTACTGCAAAAAAATACCCTGTTTTCTGGTACTATACGAGAAAATATGAAATGGGGTAATGAAAGTACCACAGACGAAGAGATAATAACTGCATTAAAGCATGCCCAGGCTTGGGAGTTTGTATCAAAATATGAAGATGGTCTTGACCATAGGGTAGAACAGGGAGGAGATAACTTCTCCGGAGGCCAAAAACAAAGGCTTACAATCGCAAGAGCCCTGTTAAAATCACCAAAAATATTAATCCTTGATGATTCAACAAGTGCTGTAGACATGGCTACAGATGCTAAAATTCAAAAAGTTTTCAAAAATGAACTTAAGGATATAACTACCATAATCATAGCCCAAAGAATTTCATCTATCCAACATGCAGATAGGATAATAGTATTACATGAAGGAGAAATCGAGTCCATGGGAGACCATGAAAGTTTATTAAAAACTTCTCCTATATATAGGGAAATTTACGAATCACAACAGAAAGGGGTGATCGGTGAATGAGCAAAAAACCTAGGCATATGCAATTAAAACCAAAGAACCCCATGGGGACTTTGAAAAGATTATTTAGCTACTTCAAGTACAATAAAGTATTGTTTATTAGTGGGATACTTTTTATAATTATCAGTTCTCTTGCCCAAATAGGTGCTAATGCCATGTTAAGTCCTATCATTGACACATTAGTAGGAGAATTTAATAGGGGCTTATTTATTAAATACTTGTTTATTATGGCAATATTTGTACTTCTAATATCTGTTGGTCAATATATTGGAAACTTGTCCATGATTAGACTGGCCCAGAAGACTGTCCATAAAATAAGAGAAGAAATGTTTGCCCATATGGAAAAACTGCCTGTTTCATTCTTCGATACCCATTCCCATGGAGAGTTAATGTCGACTTTTACTAATGACGTTGATATGCTAAATCAATCCTTGGAACAAGGCGTATCACAGGTATTATTGTCTGCCATAACTGTTGTGGGAACTTTTATTATGATGATAATCTTAAGCCCAATACTTACCTTAGTTGTTGTAGCTATGTTAGGTGTGATGATGTTTACAATAAAGTATATTGGCCAAAGGTCTGCTAAGAACTTCCGAAACCAGCAAGCTACTTTAGCAGAAATGAATGGATATATTGAAGAGATAATGTCTGGACAAAAGGTAGTAAAGGTTTTTAATTATGAGGATAGGGCCATAGATGATTTTAGTAGGCGGAATGAAGAATTAAGAAAATCCAGTACCCAGGCAGCAACCTATGGGGTTATGCTTATGCCTGTAATGGGCAATCTATCCTTTGTTCTATATGCCCTGGTTTCCATGATTGGTTCATTATTGGTAATGAAAAATAGGCTAAGTGTAGGTAATATAGCAACATTTTTACAATACACAAGGACAATTTCAAGACCTATTACCATGGTATCTAATCAATTTAACACCCTTTTTGCAGCCCTAGCAGGTGCAGAGAGGATATTCAATGTACTAGACCAAGAAGCAGAAGTTGACCAGGGTGATGTAAGGCTTGAAAAGGATCATGATGGGAACTATTACTGGAATGTACCTAAAGAAAATGGTCAATATGAGAAAGTACCACTTAAAGGCTATATTACTTTTAAAGATGTGAGTTTTGGTTATGTAGAAGGCCAAAAGGTTCTTAAGAAAATAAATCTTTATGCAAAGCCAGGACAAAAAATAGCCTTTGTAGGTTCAACAGGTGCAGGTAAAACTACTATTACAAACCTTATAAATAGGTTTTATGAAATTAACGAAGGTATAATACTTTATGATGGAATAGATATTAGGAGAATTAATAAGCATGATTTGAGGAGCACCATGAGTATTGTATTGCAGGATGTCCACCTATTTGAAGGAACAATAGCTGATAATATAAGGTATGGTAGGCTAGACGCCACAGATGAGGAAGTAATAGCTGCTGCAAAACTTGCCAATGCCCATTACTTTATCAAAAATCTACCAGAAGGCTATAATACTATGCTTACAGCAGATGGAGGCAATCTTTCCCAAGGAGAAAGACAATTGCTTTCAATAGCAAGGGCAGCAGTGGCCAACCCAACTATCTTAATTCTTGATGAAGCTACCTCCTCAGTAGATACTAGGACTGAAAAGCTTATATCAGAAGGAATGGATAAACTTATGGAGGGTAGGACTACCTTTGTAATTGCTCATAGGTTATCTACAGTCCGTGATTCTAATGCCATTATGGTATTAGAACAGGGTGAAATAATTGAGCGTGGAGACCATGACGAGCTAATGAGACAAAAGGGCAGGTACTATGGATTAAATACTGGTGCACTAGAACTACAATAAATTAGGGAAGTTTAGTGAAATACACTAAACTTCTTTTTAGTTTGGACTTTTAATTGACAAGAGAGGGACAGGATATGATAATATATTTAAAGACTTCAGTTTTAAAGACAATTTATTCAATATAATAAAGACTAAGGGGGAAGACTATGGACTATCGAAATTTTACTAAGGATAAATTGAAAGTTTCTGCACTAGGATTTGGATGTATGCGTTTTCCAATTCTAGATAATGATTCCAGCAAAATAGACGAAGAAAAGGCTATTGAAATGATAAGATATGCAGTGGACAATGGGGTTAACTATATAGATACTGCCTATCCCTATCATCAAGGCAATAGTGAGTTATTAGTTGGTAAAGCCTTGAAGGATGGCTATAGGGAAAGGGTTTATCTTGCAACTAAATTGCCTAGTTGGTTAATTAGTAGCTATGAAGATTTTGACAAGTATTTAAATGAGCAGTTAGAAAAGCTAGATACTGACTACATTGATTTTTATTTATTACATACTTTAAATAAAGAGTATTGGGACAACCTTAAGGATTTAAATGTATTTAAGTTTATTGATGAAGCTAAAAGAAGTGGCAAGATAAAATATATAGGTTTTTCCTTCCATGATAGTTTAGATGTATTTAAAGACATAGTTGATTACTATGAGTGGGATTTTTGTCAAATACAATTGAATTATATCGATAGAAACTATCAGGCTGGTGAAGAGGGATTAAGATATGCCTATAATAAGGGAATATCTGTAGTTATTATGGAACCAATAAAGGGAGGCAAACTCTCAAACCCATCTGATGAAATCAAAGCCATATGGGATTTAAATGATGTAAAAAGAAGTCCATCTGAATGGGCCTTAAGATGGGTATTAAACCATGAAGAAGTTTCTGTTGTATTAAGCGGTATGAACAACCTTGAACAAGTGAAGGAAAATATAAAAACTGTATCTGATTCTAAACCTGGCCATTTAAGTAGTAGGGAAATTGAATTAATAGATAAGGTTACAAGGATTTATCAAGAGAAGATTAAGGTTGGATGTACAGGCTGTGAATACTGTCTTCCATGTCCTGAAAATGTATCTATTCCAAATATATTTCAGATCTATAATGATTTTTATGTTTTTGGAACTGAGGAAAACTCAAAGAATAGATATAAAAATTATATAGTAAAGGGAATAGACACTTCAAAATGTGTTGAATGTGGTAACTGTGAAGCCATGTGTCCACAAAATATTGAGATAAGAAACCAACTCAAGGAGGCAGACAAAATATTAAGGGTGTAAGCCTCATTCATAATTGTACAACAGGATTGAAAGCCTGCAATACTTAGTTAATAAAAAAAGGAAGTTTAGTAAATTTCACTAAACTTCCTTTATCTTCATATTAAATAATAATCTATTAATTTATTGAGTCAACATTGCCTCTATGAACCATAAATTTTTATTATAGCCTTCAACGTGGCCTTCAAATTCAGCTACTGTAACAAAGTCATTAGCTTCATCTGCAAGGTTTCTTATTTCAGTTGCTAATTCTCTCATCTTACCTAAATCTTCTTTCATTATTTCAAGAACTTCTACAGTTGAGAATTTATCCTTATCAATTTCCTTAATGGATGCCTTCTCTATATAATCTGCCATTCTAACTAGAGGTTTCTCACCTTTCATCTTTATTAACTCTGCAACAGCATCATATTTCTCAAATAAATCATCATATAGGGATTCAGTAAATTCATGAATTTGAACAAACTGAAGTCCTACAACATTCCAATGTAAGTTGTGAAATTTAACATTAAGTACAGCTAAATTTGATAGGTATTCATTTAGTTTTTCATAAATAGCCATATGCATCCTCCTCTTATAAGTTTTTTGTTCGTCTACTATATATTACCCTGAAGTTATAAGTTTAAACTTAAAACTGGGAAATATTAAAAGGTTTGTAAAATATTTAACAAAACTCTTCAACTAATGTATATTCATATGTTCTTAAGTTGGAAAAAATGTTAAATCTGTTATAATTATAATAGCAAGTAAGTATCAGAAAGTACTTAATCGATTTAAAAAAATAAGAGGGGTGATTTGATGAATGTATTAGATGCAATATTTACTAGGAGGAGNATTAGAAANTTNACNGGGGAACCAATTAAGGAAGAGGACTTAAAATTAATCCTTAAGGCAGGATTTCAGGCTCCTTCAGCCCATAATTATGAACCAAGAGAATATATAGTAATTAGGGATAAGGAAATATTGAATAAAATTGCAGATTTTCATCAATATGCAAAAATGTTACCTGAGGCAGGATGTGGTATTGTAGTTTGCGGAGATACAAGCAAACAAGAGGATATAGGATTCTTAGTTGAAGATTGTTCTGCGTCAATTCAAAACATGTTATTGGCCGCCCATGGTTTAGGCTTAGGTGCAGTATGGTGTGGACTTTATTCTAGACAGCACCTGGTAGATGCCATGTCAGAAACCTTAAATATACCAGAACATATAATTCCAATTGGCTTAGTAGTTGTAGGAGTCAAAGCACAGGATAGGAACCCTAAAGACAGGTATAATGAAGAAAAAATCCACTATGACAAATGGTAGAATTCCTTATGTCATGGAAAATGGAGGATGTAAATGAAATTACATTTTGAAACTCCTAGATTGAAAATTTATGATGCAAAAGAAGAAGAAATCCCTAGAATAATTGAAATGGAAGAGGATATTGAAAATAGAAATTTTGTTTTTCAAGGAACCTATGAAGACCATCTTGCAGAAATAAAGGCTGATAATATACTGCTACTGTCTATTAAGGAAAAAAATAGTGGGGAAATCATAGGCTTCTGCTTATCGGTTATTGATAAAAAGTCCCATAGTTTTGAATTTAGGAGAATTGTAATTAATGTTAAGGGACTAGGCTATGGAAAGGAATTTATCCTAGGCCTATTAAAATACTGTTTCATAGAACTAAAAATGAATCGTTTTTGGTTAGATGTGTTTGAAGACAATACTGTAGGAATAAATCTTTATACTAGCCTAGGTTTTGTACATGAAGGTACCCTAAGGCAATCTTATAAGGGAGAAATGGGATATCGTAGTCAATTGATTTTTTCTATGTTAAGGGATGAATACTTAACTAAATATGGTCAAGAATCTTATTGAAATAATTAAAAAGAGATGTCAAGCAATAAGACATCTCTTAATTTTGTCCTAGGGCTTCTTTTAATGTATGCCATGCTAAAACAGCACATTTTACCCTTGCAGGCATATTTGAAATATTTTGAAGAACAATTGAATCTTCTAATATTTCCAATTCCTCTTCATTAGTAATTTCCTTTTTTATCATACCTATGAAGGTTTCAACCAATTTTAATGCTTCTCCTATACTTTTACCTTTTATTAAATCTATCATCATAGAGGTGGAGGCTTGAGAAATGGCACATCCAACGCCTTCAAAAGAAGCGTCCTCAATTATATCATCAGAAATTTTCAGTTGTAATGTAATATCATCACCACAGCTAGGATTATGTCCTCTTTCTGTGATGTCTGGATTACTTAAGGGCCTTTTGTTGTGGCCACTTCTATTATGTTCCATAATAAGCTGAGTATATATTGAACTAAGATCCATATCCTAACCACTTCCTAACATTTTTTAATCCTTCAATAAATTGATCAACGTCTTCTTTTGTATTATATAGGTAGAAACTTACCCTTGATGTTGCAGGAAGATTTAGATATCTCATTAGGGGTTGGGCACAGTGGTGGCCTGCCCTTACAGCTACACCATAGGAGTCTAAAATAGTAGATACATCATGGGGATGGANATCATCTATGGTGAAGGAAATGATACCACCTCGCATATCCAAATCCTTAGGTCCTTGAACATTTACATAGGGTATAGATAACATCTTGTCTAAGGCATACTCTACTAATTTTAATTCATGTCTTTCAATATTGTCCATTCCGATTTTTTCCAAATATTCTATGGCAGCCCTTAATCCTACTGCACCTTCTACATTCTGGGTACCAGCTTCAAATTTATAGGGTAGGGGGGCAAAGCTAGCATGGTCTTCATAAACATACTCTATCATATCGCCACCCATTAAAAATGGAGGCATACTTTCTAGTATTTCCTTCTTCCCATATACTACACCTATTCCCATAGGAGCAAGCATCTTGTGGCCTGAGAATACGTAGAAGTCTGCATCAAGTTTTTGAACATCTACATTAATATGGGGAGTACTTTGGGCACCGTCTATTAAAACAATAGCCCCCATTTTATGTCCATAGTCTATTATTTCTTCTATAGGATGAATAGTTCCTAAAACATTTGACATATGAGCTATAGATACGATTTTAGTATTTTCAGTAATCTTTTCCTTTACTTCTTCAATAGGTATCCTTCCATCATCATTTAAATACATATATTTTAAGGTAGCCTTCTTTTCCTTTGCGATTCTTTGCCAAGGAAGAATGTTGCTGTGGTGTTCTGAAATTGCCAATACAATTTCATCACCTTCATTAATAAATTCTTTTCCGTAAGAGTAGGCTATTAGGTTTATGGATTCAGTTGTATTTCTAGTGAAGATTATTTCTTCAATAGATTCTGCATTGATAAACTTTCTAACCCTTTCCTTAGCTAAATCATATTCTTCTGTTGCCCTAATACTTAGTTGATGNGCNCCCCTNTGNGGATTGCCATGGGACTTTGTATTATAATTATAGATTGCTTCTATTACCGGAATAGGCTTTTGTGTTGTAGCCCCATTATCTAAATAGACGAGCCTGTTGCCATTAATCTTTTGATTTAATATGGGGAAGTCTTTTTTTATTTCGTCTATATTGAGTTTATGCATTTACTAGTCTCCTCTCAATTTCACTATCTATTATCTGCTTTAGTTCTTCTAAGGGGATCCTGTCTATAACAGGTCTAAAGGCACCTTCTATAATCAATTTTTTAGCTTCCCTTTCACTTAGGCCACGGCTCATGAGATAGAATAGTTGATTTTCGTTGATTTGACCTGCGCTGGCAGCATGTTCTCCTTGCACGTCATCTTCCTCACATAACAAGGCAGGGATGGAATCAGATTTTACAGTTGGGTCAAGGAGGAGTACATATTCTTCTTCAGAGCCCTTTGCAAGTCTAGATCCTCTTTTAAAATCTAGATTTCCTCTAAAGACTTTTTTTGCATTATCCATTAAGGCACCTCTAGATTCAATATTGCTAATGCTTCTTGGCCCTTTATGGATCATAGAATAAGATAAATCCATTTTACGGTGGCCATCACCTAAGTATATGGAGGATAAGTTAGATTCACTTGCTACTTCATCCAAAAATGTAGTGAAATTTGATCCACTAATTTGACTTCCCAGTTCAGCTGTTATCCAATTAACCTTTCCTTCACCTTTCACATAGGCAATATTGGTATCAAAATTTTGAGAAATATCGTTCATCCTTTGAACTTTAATTATGGTTAAGGAGGAATTTTCCCCTGCATGTATTTCTGTAAAGCCATTGTGGAAGGCCTCAACTCCTTCATCTGTACTATAATCGAAAACTATTGTTGCTTGACTATTAGGCTCAGCCACTATAATGTTTTTATCAACTACTGTAGGATTTTCCTTATCCATGTTAAATTCTACAACTATAGGCTTTTCAATTAATGAATTTCTTTCGAGGTATAAGGATACTCCACTGTTGTAGAATTCATTAACAAAGGATATGAACTCTTTGCCTAGGCCATTTCCTTCACTAGTATTTAACCAGTTTATTTTTGTCTTATCGACTGTGTCATAGATTTTATCTAATCTTATTCCCAAGGGTAGTTCTTCTTCTAGCCTTATAAATTCTTTTTTATAATCATATATCTTGGGGAATGAAAAATTTTCTAGTTTAATTCTCTTCCATGTAATCATCCTTATCCCTCCTTAACCTATAGTGCCTTCTAGTTCTATATTGATTAAATTATTTAATTCAACTGCATATTCCAATGGAAGTTCCTTTGTAATAGGTTCTACGAAGCCTCTAACTATCATGGCCTTTGCTTCTTCCTCGCTAATTCCTCTACTCATAAGGTAAAAAATAGCTTCATCACTGATCCTACCTATTTTAGCTTCATGGCCAATATCTATATTGTCATTGTTTAGCTCAATTATAGGCAAGGTATCTGATTTAGATTTATTGTCAAGCATTAAGGACTCACAAGATACGGTGGATTTACAGCCATAGGCATTTGGTGCCACTTTAAGCAAGCCTCTATAAAAGGCATAGCCACCATCTTTTGAAATAGATTTTGAATTTACTGTAGATGTAGTGTATGGTGCTGCATGTACTACCTTAGTACCGGTGTCTAAGTGTTGGCCTTGTGAAGCAAAGGTAATACCTGTAAATTCTGACCTTGCACCTTCTCCTTTTAATATACTCATGGGGTAGAGCATAGATACTTTAGAACCAAAGGAACCTGAAACCCATTCAATTGTACCATTTTTATCTACTACTGCCCTTTTAGTATTGAGGTTATACATATTTTTAGACCAGTTTTCTATAGTGCTATATCTTAGGGTAGCATTTTCCTTTACAAACAGTTCAACGCAACCAGCATGGAGGTTGTTTACCTTATACTTAGGTGCAGAACAGCCTTCAATAAAATGAAGTCTAGAACCTTTTTCTACGATAATCAAAGTATGCTCGAATTGGCCTGCTCCTGGTGCATTTAATCTAAAATAAGATTGTAAAGGAATATCCACATCTACACCTTCAGGCACGTAAACAAAGGACCCACCTGACCAAACTGCTCCATGAAGTGCAGCGAATTTATGAGCAGTAGGGGGAACCAAGGTCATGAAATATTCTCTAACTATATCTTCATATTCTATTAATGCAGTTTCCATATCCATGTAAACTACACCTTGGTCAACTAATTCCTTTCTAATGTTATGGTATACAACCTCTGAGTCGTATTGCGCTCCAACTCCTGCCAAGGATTCTCTTTCTGCTTGGGGTAGGCCCAATAGCTCGAAGGTTTTCTTAATTTCTTCGGGAACATCATCCCAANTATGTTTCATCTCTGCATCTGGTCTTATATAGGTTACAATGTCTTCTATATTAAGATCTGATAAATCTGGTCCCCAAGTAGGGATTGGCATACTGTTATAGATTTCCAAAGATTTTAGTCTAAAATCAGTCATCCACTTAGGCTCATTTTTCTCCTTTGAAATTTCTTTTACTATTTCAGGTGTCAAACCTTTATCAGCCTTATACTTGTAGGTAAACTCATTTTTTATATCATATATTCCTCTATCTATATCTTCAATATAAGTTTTTTTTCTTTCCATGCTTTCACCCCTATATATGAGAATATCTTAATTTAATATTTTCATATCCTTCTTCATCAATTTCTTTTGCTAATTCCATACCGCCAGTTTTCACTATCTTTCCATCTAAGAGGATATGAATATAGTCAGGCTCTAGGTAGTCTAACAGCTTATTATAGTGGGTTATGACTAAGATAGATCTGGATTCATCTTTAATCCTTTTTACACCTTCTGCAACAATCCTTATAGCGTCTACATCAAGACCAGAATCGGTTTCATCTAAAATTGCAAGCTTAGGTTCTAAAATGGACATTTGCAAAATTTCATTCTTTTTCTTTTCTCCACCTGAAAAACCAAGATTTAGGTATCTAGAAGCATATTCCTCTTTCATCTCCAAGAGATCCATCTTCTCCTTTAATAATTTCTTAAATGCCATTATCCCTTGCATTTTTCCGGTGACAGAAGTTTTAGCTGTACGTAAGAAATCTTCTACAGTAACCCCTGGTATTTCCTCTGGGTATTGAAAGGAAAGGAATATACCTTTTTTAGCCCTTTCATCGGCTTTCATTTCATTGATTAATTCTCCATCAAATTCAATAGTTCCGTCTGTAATTTCATATTTAGGGTGTCCCATTAGGGTATAGGCAAGGGTAGATTTTCCACTGCCATTAGGACCCATAATAATATGGATTTCTCCCTTATTAATATTAAGATCAAGGCCTTTTAAAATTTCTTTATCATCGATATTTACCTTTAAGCCTTTAATATTTAATAATTCTCTCGCCATAGAAACTCTCCTTTATTATTGATTTATCTAATTGATAAGTATTCTCATTTATTCATATTAGATTATAACAAATTAATTCCTAGTAGTCTACTAGGATTTACAAAAATTTAAAATTTATCCAATATAAATAGAAAAAATTAAAAGATTGCAACCCTTTTGATTGCAATCTTTATTAAGTGGTAATATTTATAGATTTAAGAATAGCCTACTTGAACCCTTACAAGAAGGTTTTCCTGGAATCTCACCAGTAGTAGGATATATTCTTTTCTTTTTACATTGAGTTGATAAGATCTGACTTAAAATTCTTTGAATTGCCATAGTCTCTACAGTTGCAAACTCAGGGTTTGCTAGATTTTTTGTTTCAGTGGGATCATTTGTTAGGTTATACATTTCCATCTCATCTGGAACTGGTGAAGTTTTAACTGAAGTAACACAAAGTTTGCAACTGACATCGGGTGAGGTGGGTACTGTACATTTTTCTTGCATATTTTTATCTTCTGAGCCAGGATTGGTCCAGAACTGGGGATTGTCAAAATACCTAGTATACTTCCATGTTTCTAGCCTATTATTTTTTCCTGTAGGCAATTTGACAATAACAGTTTCTAAATGACATGGCTGTGTTACAGGCTCAATTGGTATCCCTAGAGGATTGGCATGGTTTAAAGTTCGGGATGGATCATCATCAGTCATAAAATATATTGGTTCATTTTCAAAGGAAGACTTATTATCATCAAGAATTAATGGTGTAAGATCTCTACCTACAGGAGGATGGACTTCTGTATGGTCTTTTTGTAATTCCTTCATAGCTTTTTTCACATCAATATTACCTAGACTCAATATGGTAGGCAATATATCTACATGGCTTGTTAATACATCTACAGACTTGCTTTTAGGAATAAGCTTAGGATTGTGAATAATAAGGGGTACATGGATGGCTTCTTCATAGGCAACATACCATTTTTGGAAAAGTCCACCATGGACACCTAACATATCTCCATGGTCAGAGGTATATATTATTACAGTGTCTTCATAAAAATCTGATTCCTGTAAGGCCTTTAGAACCCTAAATATTTCCTGATCTACCTTTAGCTGAAGTGAATAGTAAAGTCTACGATAGGTTTCAGTATCTGCCAGGGGCTGAATGAGCCTTGGATAGACTTCTCTATAGCTGGCTTGAGCTTTTGGTTTAGTATCTAGATTTTCATGGGCAGTAGGTGCAGGAGGTATGTGGGGTACAGAGTCATCGATTTCAAAATTAAAAGAGGGTAGGTGTCTTGTAATGGCACCATATATTGCTATATCATGGGGATTGACAAAAGAAGCAACTATGGCCCAAGGTTTAGTATTACCTTGTTCTGTAGCATTTTGATGTTCTAATTTTTTAATTAGGTCTATAACTTCTGCTGCATATACTTCATCTCTTCCAGATAGGCCAATGGCAGAAGAAGCGCCGGAATTAAAAGGACTAGACCCATGTGGTTCAGGGCCCACCCAGCCATCAAAACCAAATTCATTTAATCTGTTGGTGGTGGATAACGTTCTTCATCTACCATTATTATCAAAAAATTTGGTCTTTTTCTTAATTTGTCAGCCAAATTTTCGACTTCTACATTTTT
>JGI24713J26584_10002003_pt1 | contig 14427 bp, 8 predicted proteins | sample BioPla4DNA1_FD_26584 | JGI IMG/M metagenome (IMG submission 26584) | reverse complement strand
ACAGGATCCTTTGAGCGAGGGTAGCTAAGCCTGGCCAAAGGCGCCGGACTTAAGATCCGGTCCCGAAGGGGTCCGTGGGTTCGAATCCCACCCCTCGCATCCCGTAAATGGGCTATGGTTATTTGAACAAAATTTGTTACCCCTCCACCATTGAAACCAATCCATGCATGGGGCACTATCCTACTATTGTGGTCACCCGTCCATCTAAAGAGTACACGGCTCTGTTGTTCCGTTCTAACGGATTGTAGAGGGGTTGTATTCTTGAGGTCATCACGAAATCCTCTGAGAAAGGTGATTTCCCCCGTTCCCTCCCCCTGATCGCGGATGGTGGCTGAAAACTGTGAACCGTGGACATCCTGCTGGAGAAAGAGCGCCGGGCACGGCCTGATCGCGGATGGTGGCTGAAAACTGTGAACCGTCGTGAGTCACGATCATTTCCGGGATAAGGTCTTCACTTGTTATGATTCCTCCAGGAGGAAGTGAGCCTGCCCTCTTGTATTGGAAGTATAACGAAAACCCGCCCTTGTCAACATGGGGGTTCAACAGGGCCAAAAATTGACAGTTCATCGTTCGCAAGGAATATCAATTCCGGATTCGGCTCGCCTATCGCCTGCGAAACCTATTTATAATGAACAGTTACCTGGGGTCTGCCTACCAGGAGGATCTTCTGTCTTAAGCATCAAAGGTCTGTTTGGGATAAGAGGGGCTTCTCATCGGAGGCGGACAAGAGACCTTCCAGCGCCATTGGCTGACTGTCCCGGCACTGGAGCCGGATGAAATAATGCAACCAGGACGGTGAGTACGATGCCTACTATCAGGATGAAAGATAACACCCAGATTTACTATAAGGATTGGGGAAGCGGACAGCCGGTGGTCTTCAGTCATGGCTGGCCGCTGAGTTCGGATGCCTGGGAGGACCAGATGTTCTTCCTGGCAGAACATGGATATCGTTGCATTGCCCATGATCGCCGCGGTCATGGACGATCTGACCAGCCCTGGAACGGGAACGACATGGACACCTACGCGGATGACCTCGCGACCCTGGTCGAAGCGCTCGATCTTGGGGATGCGATCCACGTCGGCCATTCCACAGGGGGTGGCGAAGTCGCCCGTTACATCGGTCGCCACGGCACGGATCGTGTGGCGAAAGTGGTGTTGATCGACGCGGTGCCGCCTTTTCTGCTGAAAACGGCTGCCAATCCCGGCGGGATACCACGAGAGACCTTCGATGAGATCCGCGCTGCCGTCCTCGCCGACCGTTCGCAGTTCTTCAAGGACTTCAGTTCCCCGTTTTATGGTGCCAATCGGCCGGGTTCCAGAGTCTCGCAGGGTCTTCGTGACACGTTCTGGCTTCAGAGCATGATGGCCGGACATAATGCCGTGTACGAATGCATCAAGGCCTTCTCCGAGACCGATTTTACGGAAGACCTCAAAAAGTTCGATGTCCCGACCCTCATTATCCACGGCGAAGACGATCAGATAGTACCCATCGGAGTCTCTGCAATGCTTTCATCCAAGATAATCAGAGGTGCCATCCTCAAAGTATACCCGGGCGCTCCGCACGGCATCTGTTCAACCCACAAAGACCAGATCAATGCGGATCTGCTCGCATTCATCAAGGGCGAGGCGGTCCCTGATACATCCATGGAGTCCGGGATGAAACCGGCCGCAGGGGCGAGATAGAATCATTCAATTTTTGACTCCCTGCTGATTGATATGGTTATACTTGAACGAAAGGCGGTGAACGTTTCAGATGCCTGTGCCCGCTGATCTCCTCGCGACTCTAGATACCTATGGGAATTACGGCACGCCTCATTGCTCCAATCCCTCTATCCCATGTTTGCTCAGCGTAAACGGTTTCCCGCCCTTGGTGTTCCGCTTCATAAGCGGAGCGTTCCCTTTGAGAACCCCGTCCTTTCTCACTCAGTATACGGAATCGCAAGTATCTTCCGGCGCATCTCGCGGAGTCCTGGCAGTCGATCTCGTGGGACGGCGTTGCAAAGTCAAGCTCCCGCTTCTTCCCGGTGAGCTGGAGCCGGTCACGCTTCATCATCGCCATCTTCGCGTTGCAAAGTCAAGCTCCCGCTTCTTCCCGGTGAGGGTGGTGCGCCAGTTCTCTGGTCTTGAGGAATATGACATAACACCATGCAGATTCCGTCCCCTGGTACTCGGCTGCCTTGTTGAACCAGCGGTTCATTCCCTCGGTAACTCTACGCGCGCCGGCCGCGACAAGAAGGGCAATGCATATTTCTTCCCGGATGTCTCGGTGAACATTGACTGCCGGTTTGACGACGAGGGCATCGGCCGGTACAGGAGAAGAGGGCACGTCGCAGTGATTCGGATATGATAAATCGTTTGGGTAAGTTGTGTGGAGCGTCAAGACTGTAAGTCTTCTGGAATCGTGATATACCTCAAAGGGTGCCTCCCAATCNGGAGGTTGAAAGAAGATCGTTGTGTTCAAGACTCCATGCAGACCACTAACGGGTTTTTGGGCAGTTGGTATACATGCTGCGGCCCCTCCGGTGGTCCAAGAGTAAAGTATATCTACTCCATTAGATGAGGGGGTTCAGGATGTGGTCATAGAGGATGCTGCCAGATGGGATAGGGTGAGACCCTTTTGATGTGGCCTCGTTTGATGTGGGGGCAATATCTGCTAACTAGGGTCTGGAGGGCAGATGAATTGGAAGGGGGTAAAGTTCCTTCTGGGGTTACTCCCCATGCTGATTGCGGCCTATTTTCGGGGCTTGGAGTATGCCTCCAGCCGTATTGTCAAATGGTTCTGCCAAAAAATATACACATTACTTAATTGGCGCTTTTTAACCCTTCTTTTAATCGTAACAATTGCCCTGTTCTTCCATTACCTGATATTTAGTTTAAATTTAGTTTCGGTAGCCGATATCCTCGCGGGAAATCTGGTCTGGATGCCTTCTGGCGTACTTGTATGGATTCGAGATTTTACCCCGATTACGCTCCTTGAATTATGCGGGATCATTTTACTTGCTTACCTGCTCGTTGAATTCATCCGCTATGCGAGAACCGCTTCGACGAACGTGGCCATTGATGAGTTCAAGGATTTCCGCAAGAGAGCTCCTGGGCGTAATCCGAAGGGGTCCCCTCCTCTTGCCGAGGATCTCAATGACAGGCTGGTAGTTGAACTGGACCGGATCTGCACCCTATACCATAACATAGCGGAATCAATGTACTCAGTGTCTGGTTCGCCCGGTATGCGACCCCAGCCTCCTCGAATTATAGTCGAAACGCCGGATAATATGCAGACTGCATCTCAAGTCAGCCAATCGCTGACCGTGGGGCCGGTCAACATTCCTATGGGCCTGATCCGGGGGATCATATCGTCGTTTATGAAAGGTGTACGGGTAGTTGGGTTTCTTTTTGAGGAGGACAACCGATTGCAACTGGTCGTCCACAAGATCGGCCCAAAAGAGCAACTCAGTTGGACCGTTACGGGCCCGGAAAAGGCTGGAAATGCTACTCTTCCGGCTGCCCCGGTTCTTGACAGCATGATTCAGGAATTGGCATGTAAAATGTTCGCATCTATGGAATTGAAAGGCTCCCACGAGTGGAAGGCAGTCCGGAGTTTTAATCAAGGTCTTGAAGAATACCTCCACAGTAAAACGAAGCCGCACTATCGTGTTGTTGGGTTAAGGCGAGCCGAAAAAAAGTTTATTGAGGCTCTTTCCGAGGATAAAAGGTACCATAAGGCGTATTATAATCTTGGGGTTATCTACTACGAGCAGAAGAAATGGCAGGCGGCTGAGAGGGCTTTTATCTCAAGCCTCCAAGCAAATCCGAATGATGAGAACTCATATTATGCCTTGGCACTGAACTACTTTCAGGAGGCATATGAGGTTCTCTCGAAGGGAGAGATCAACAAAGAAAATGGCCTTGGTAAGGAACAACTTCGAAGCGTCTATTGTGATTTATGCCGCGTAATCGAACTCTGCGATGTCTGTTTGTCGCTCCAGTGGCCTAACCCGGAAGCCTATGAGTTGAAAGGGTTCGCATATCGTCTTAGATGTTGTATCACCGATAAGTGCTTGGACTTAGATCGAGGCTGTTCCTTGGATACAGTTCTGACCGAGANGTGTGGTGTCGACGATCTGGAGAATGCGATACGATATCGCCGTACTGCGGTGCAACAGTCCTGGGGGTGTTTACGCAAGCGTTTCATAAAAGCCTCTCTGCTGCCCAGTCAGGATAGGTCTGCCAGGGAGTTCGAGGTGACTAAAGATCTGACGTACAAATGTCTGAATAACTTTGCGTATACGCTTCAACAGAAATGTATCGAGATAAAGACCCATTCACAATTAGGAAATCTTGGAAGGGTAAATGACCTGACTTGGATAGATCATCTATCTTTCTGGTTGCTATCCCATATTCTGATAAGGNTGTATCGGCAGGCCTTGGATCTGAAACCTTCAAAAGCAAATCCTCATCTTGGTATAGGGGTTGTATATCTCACCGCGGATCGTCCAGATATCGCAGCCAGGTATTTTAGGAATGCAGTATCGATTGATTGCACTCTTACGTCTGCCTGGGTATATCTTGCTCTGGCGTATAGCAAGTTGCTCGATGATATCGATAACGCCCAAAAGAGCGGCTCGGAAGGTCGTGTGAAATGCTCCGGTTTGAACGGTTGTACATCTGATAGAGAGAATATCTCTCAGAGTAAACGGAATGAGCAGAAACAGGATNTCCTTGACAAACGTAATTACGCGCTCAAGCAGATCTTGAATTATATTGAGGTCGAAAAACCATTTCATCTGTATCGAATCATTGAGGATCATAAGGACTGTAAAGAACGTCCAGAAAGCCAGAGATGCTGGGAGGTTATCTGGTTAGTTGATAAAGCACTTAAGTTTCTGGAATATGCCAGAGCACTTGATGCATCTAACGAATTCGTTCTCCCTTCACTCGATTTTATGCGAGATGAGTCAGGTGAGGAGCCAAATGTGGATTCAAACCTCAAATCAATCTTTGAAAATTGGCTGATGGGAGAGTGGTATCGTATACACGGGGTTTTCTTACTAAAGTGCGGTAAGCCGGTTCTTGCCGAACAGATGTTTCAAAAGTCTCTTGACATGTTGAAGTCGACGTATCCTGAGAGAGTTCGAAAGAATTCCATCCATGCGTCTCTGTCTCATGCCCAGATCCGGCAGAAGGACTATCTTAAAGCGATTACTGCCGCAGATAATGGTTTATCGCTCGATCCGAGGTGCTTCTATGCTCATCTGCGCAGAGGACAGGGGTTTTACGGTATCAACGATCTCGACCGGTGTGTTGAAGAGTACTACTTTGCACTTCAGTGCGATCCGGAACAACCTGAAGTTTATTTTCGCATAGGCCAGGTAAACCTGCTGCGTGCACAGCGTTCTCACGACCCTAACGAAAAGCGGGAACTTCTATCGGAGGCATTTAAGTACTTCAAAATGGCTCTGGATTTCCATGAGAGCGGCGATAGAGATTATGCAAAAATGCACTACTGGCTTGGAAAGTCTTCCTTGATCATGGGCTCTTACAACGAAGCGCGAACATTCTTCGAAACAGCAGAAGCGGTCTTCAAAACCGTAGATCCAGCCGATATTGCTTCAATTAAAACCACATTTCACCTCGGTGAAGCGCATCTTGGTATGGGAATGTTTGCGAGCAGTTCGTTCCATTTTAAGCGCGTACATCACAGTTTGGAGAAATTCCTCTGTCTTGATGACTCCCTCTACGGAAATTCCCTCCTGCCGGAAGTTGAGGATTTCCTGGAGGATGGCATATGCACCTGCGCTCTTAGGGCTCTTTGTCATATTCGATGTGCGATCATGACTGAATTGTGCAAATCAGATGGCATAGGGGCTGCACAAAGGCACCTCGACGCCGCTGAACCGTTAATACAAAAGATCTCAAACCCAACAGCATCGCACGAGGTACGATCGGAATACCTGTGTGCAAAAGGTTGGTTGCTGCTGAAAGGGGGAGAGTATTCCGAAGCTATCGAGGCGTTTCAACAGGCTCATATATGGAAATCCATGGCGCAAAGTTATTGGTATATGGCCCGTGCCTATTATGAACGGGGAATGCGGTTGCATAATCCTCAACTTCGGAAAGAGCAGTTCCTTCTGGCGAGTGAGTGTTGTGACTACGTGAAAGCCCTTGATTTCACTGGTCGTTATACGGTTAGGGCGGAGCAGATGCTCTCCAAGTTGAAATGCTCTTTAGGTCAAACATAACTGATAGTAGGATTACTTGAACTGCAACAATGACTCCAATACGAGCAACTTTTGTTAATCCGTACCCGTTTAGAGAGACAATCCGAAACACCCAGTGTGCCGTATGGAGTAACCGGGGAATGTAAACAAGCGGCTGGGGTGAAAGTTGTCTCTTAGATATCTCGTCTCTCTTCGACCTCCAGCGACATTCTTGATTAGCGTCGTTAAACGAGTTACACAGCTGGGTTATCGTGGACCCCCTGCCACAGGACTCCGCAAGCACCTATCTATGGCCGTCCCAAGACACAGAGGGTCGAGCTCGCTACCTACTCATCCTGTTGGACGGGGCTTCAGTTCTTCTTCGCGGAAGTGATCGACTCTCCCCGAATTGCACGATCGATGTTCATCTCTGTATAGAGGTTCGAGACGTTCTCGGTGTTCCCGATATCGTGGGTCAAGATATCCGGTGATTACTTGTTTTTTCGACTCTGCTGGAACCCTCTTGTCGGGGATCGACCACATCTGAAGAGAAAGACCTACAAAACCGTTGCTCCTTGTGTTAATGATCAAACCAACAGCAGCCTTTATTTGAAAAGTACTGAGTTCCAGCCCACTCGTGGGTCACTATCCTGCCGTTGCGGTCACCATCCATCTAAAAAGCATGCCGCTCGGTCATTCCCGGGCTGACCTCAAAACCAAAAAAAAGAATTATTGAACCAGCGACCGCCCCAGCGCCTTTGCCTCTTCAATCTTCTCGGGATATTTCGCGAGGTCGTCGAGCTGGTAGCACTGGCCCTGCCAGATGAACCCTGCATCGACAAATCCCAGGAATGAGAAGACATTCTTCAGGTAATCGTTGAGCGGGTTTAAGACCTCGGGACCGACGCCCCCACAGGTAAACGCAGTCACGAACTTCTTGCCCTTCGGGAAGTCGGTGGTGAAATCCGGTTTTAAGTATGCGTAAAACCGGTCAATGAACGGGTAAGCCTGTGCGTTCAGCCGGAACCAGTAGACTGGGGAGCCGAAGACGACAGCATCGGCGTCGGCCAGCTTCTCGTAGAGCTCCCCCATATCATCCTGTATGACGCAGGGTTGCCCGGTTTTACAGGTGTTACATCCCTTGCAGGGCTGGATATCAAGGTCGCAAAGCCGTACCAGCTCAGTCGTCGCTCCGGCTTCCCGTGCGCCGGAAAGAATGTGCTCGACCAGCGTCTGGCTGTTCCCCCCTTTTCGAGGACTGGATGCAATGCCAATGACCTTCATGAGTACTACATTCTGTTTGGCGCAATTAATCCTTTTCTCCCTCTCGTATCGCCAAAGACCTGTACAATCCTCATTGTTTTCCGCATTGCCCCTCTCGGTTCGGGCAGTACAGNCAGGCCGTGCCGTGCGGGGGCTATCTCTTCATGTCAGGCCAGATCGGGCTCGACCCGGCAACCGGCACCCTCCTAGATACCGTCGAAGGTGAAGCGAGGCAGGCCATGGAGAACCCCTGGGCCGTGCTCCTCGAAGCAGGCCTCGACTTCTCGGACGCCGTGCAGACCAGGATCTACTTACCGGACCTCGCGAACTTTGAGACGGTCAACGCCGTCTACGCCGCGTACTTCGAGGAACCCTTCCCCGTTCGGTCGACGGTAGAGATCTCCGCTCTCCCACGAGGTGCTAGGGTCGAGATTGAGATGATCGCGAGGGTGCGATAACCGGCCTCGATTATGCCAACCCTGGCACTCCCAACCCGGGAATGCCGATCCCCAAGGTCATGGCCGTGTTTTCATGGGTAATGACTGCCCGATATCGTTGCCGGAGCATAATCCGTTTTTGAATAAAATCACCTTTTTTAACTGGTTGTAAATCAATAATCCAAACTAATTGGGCGCTTCACATACGAAATATTTTTTATACTATACATCTCTTTTAATAAGGCAACTGTGCAGACCGTCACCAATCCCTATCGCATCCTCTACGTCGACGACGAGGAGGGACTTCTCGATATCGGCCGTTTCTACCTTGAACAGGCAGGCGGCATCACCGTCGATGTCACCGCAAGCCCGCACGAGGCACTCCACATGATCCTCTCCGGTCGCTACGACGCGGTCGTCTCGGATTACCAGATGCCGGAGATGAACGGCATCGAACTCTTAAAGCGGGTCCGGGAGGCGGGGTCCCGGGTGCCCTTCATCATCTTCACCGGGAAGGGGCGCGAGGAGGTGGTGATCGAGGCGCTGAACAGCGGCGCTGACTTCTATATCCNGAAGGGCGGTAATCCGGGGGCGCAGTTCGCGGAACTCGCAAACGCTGTTCGGCAGCTGGCTGGAAGGCAAAGGGCGGAGGCCGCAGTCCGCAAGGGCGAAGAGATGCTGCATAAGGCGCAGAAACTTGCCCATCTCGGCAGCTGGGAGTTCGACCACGAGTCCCGACGTCTGATCTGGTCGGACGAGGTCTACCGCATCTTTGGTCTCGATCCCGGAAAACCGCCGACCTATGAGGAGTTCCTCGCAATGGTCCACCCGGACGATCGGGCTGCGGTCGATGCTGTTTATTCCACCTCGGTCGCGGAGGCGAAGGCCGGCTACGAGGTCAAGCATCGGATCATCCGCAAGGACACCGGGGAGGTCCGGTATCTCGTTGAACGGTGCGAACACCAGCGGGACGAATCCGGCCAGATCGTCCGCTCCGTTGGGATGGTGCACGACATCACGGAACTCAAACTCGCCGAACTCGAGCTGCGGTCCCAGCACGAGAAACTCCAGGTGGCATACGAGCAGCTCGCCGTNGTCGAGAAGGAACTCCGGTCAAGCTTCGACGACCTCGCCGAGAGTCAGCGCCAGCTCCAGGCAAGCGAAGAACGCTACCGGCGGATCTCCGAGAGCATCTCTGACGTCGTATATTCCTGTGTCCTCAAGCATTCGGGCAATTACAGGTTCGACTGGGTTGCCGGAGCGGTGCACGAGATCACCGGGTATACCGAGGACGAGATCCTCGCGATGCGGTGCTGGAGGAAGATCATCCACCCGGATGATATGCCCATCTTTGAGCGCGAGACTCTCCGGCTCCCCCCGGGAACGTCGTCGCTCTTTGAGATCCGAATTGTCCGCCGGGATAGTCGGGTCCGGTGGCTCCGTGTCTCGGCCAACTGCACCGATACCGCGGACGGCGAGATACGGTTATACGGCGGGTGGCAGGATATCACGGACCAAAAGGAGGCCGAGGAGAGGTTGCGGAAGACCGCGGAGAAGATGGAGAGCATCTTCCGTGCCGCTCCCACTGGCATAGGTATGGCTGTGGACGGAGTCATGACGGAGGTTAACGGCCGACTCTGCGAGATCTTAGGTTACACCCGCGATGAACTCATCGGCCAGCACGTACAGTTGCTTTGCCCGGACGACACAGTGTATGAGTCTGCTTTGCAGCAGATGCATGCCCGGGTTGAGGTGACTGGGAAGTGTACGCTTGAGACCCGGTTCCGGCGCAAAGACGGCGCGATCATCGATGTGCTCCTCTCCATANCACCTCTCGACCCGATGCACTTCTCCTGGGGCGTGACGTTCACCGTCCAGGATATCACGGAACGTAAAGCGATGGAGAGGGAGATCGAATATCATGCCAGGGAACTTGCCCGGCAGACGAACAGCCTCGCCATCGCGAATAGGAAACTCAATCTGATGAGCAGCATCACCCGGCACGATATCCTGAACCAGCTGACGATCCTTCTCGGCAATCTCTGGATTGCGGAGGAGACCGGGGCAGGACAGAACATCTCGGAGTATCTTGCCCGGGTGAAGGGCGCCGCCGGCCGGATACACCGCCAGATCGAGTTCACCAGGGACTACACGGATCTCGGCGTCCGGTCGCCGGAGTGGCAGCGTGTTTCGGATCTGATCCGGTCGGCAGTGCACCAGGATTTGCCGGTTGACGATGAAACTCGTGACCTGGTCATCTACGCGGATCCGATGCTTGAGACGGTCTTTGCCAACCTGATGGACAACACGCTCCGGCACGGTGAGTCGGCGACCGGGGTCCGCGTCCGGTATCGCCTGGAGGAGAACGGGGACCTCACCCTCATCTGGGAGGACGACGGCGTAGGTATTCCTGTCGAGGAGAAGGAGCGGATCTTCCAGCGGGGCGTCGGGAAGAACACGGGTCTTGGCCTCTTCCTGATCCGGGAAATCCTCGCGATCACCGGGATCAACATCGCTGAGACGGGTGAGCCCGGGAAAGGAGCACGGTTTGAGATGCTCGTGCCCCGCGGGGCATACAAGATCCTGGGGTGAAACCCTCGCGTACCTCCCCTGACCAGATATCTCCTGTGGTATCCCGGCGGCGCGCGGCGTTCACCAGACTGCATGAGTGGACGGCGACGGCCTTATCTTTTGTACCGTTTCGCTAACCGTTACATCCTCCCCTCGACAACCCGATCCCTACATTCATCTCCTGCCGGTTCGACATTTTAGCATGAATCGTTCTCAGATCCCACTCATCGTCGTCCTCGTGGTCTTCGCTCTGGTCCTGGCGTGCGGCTGCATGGGCCAGGAGACCGTGGTCTCTGGGGAGGAGGCGGCAGCGGTGCTCGCCTATGCCGACCCGGTCGCCGACAACCTCATGCANGGCTTCAATGAGCATAACTACACGAAGTACTCCCGTGACTTCGGCCCGGAGATGCGGCAGGCTCTCAATGAAGCCGCGTTTGAAGAGAACCGCGAGTTCGTAACGTCCCGGATTGGGCTCTATGAGTCCCGGAGCGATCCCGTTGTCACGGAGACCGGCGAGTTCGTCGCCGTGACTTACCGGGCGAAGTTCGAGCAGGAGGACGGTGTGGCGCTCAGGTTTGTCTTCAAGAAGGATGATCCGTCGCACCAGCTCCAGGGGCTCTGGTTCACCTCGCCGATGCTGCGCAGTTAAAGCGCTCCATCAGAATTAAAAATGAACCCCGGGGAGGTTTTCCCCCGGTTCTTCTTCCACCATCCCGCATCAGGCGGGCACCTGCTCCATCTTCTCCCGGTCCCAGTGGCGGTGCCGGGCGATGGCCGTCTTGAACTGCTCGACAAACGAGCTCACATTCCCCTGGCTCCCGCAGGTCACGACCCCCATCTCGGAGACGGCTTCTCCTCCGGCACTGGCATCGACGAAGGCCACCCCCTTGATACCGGAGGCCTTCAGGAGTTCGATCCCCTCTCCTATCGCCCCGATCGGCTTGCAGTGCTTGAAGGCCTCGTTGACGAAGTGGATCGCGTAGCCCTGGTTCTTCAGGGTCTCCGCGTGCCTCCCGCCCGGGACGTACACGGCGTCGTACACGACCGATGCGGTGGTGACGTAGCTCTTGTCCACCTCCATCTCCTTGCCGTCGGCGGACCTGACCGTGCCGAGGAACTGCGAGACGATCTGCGGGTGAGCCCCCGCATCTTTCAACGCCTTCTTGACCTGCATCACCTCGTCGTGGTTGTAGCCCTCCATCGCGAGGATCGCAATCTTGCGGCTCTTGATGGTGTCCATGACGGTCCTCTCCTGGCTGAGGTTCGGGGACTTCTTTGTGCCGGAGGACGCGCCCTTCTCCGCCGGGGGCGGCACCCCGATCCCTTCGGCGATCCGTATCGCAAGATCGCCGTCGACGTTGTTTATGAGGTCGACCACCCTCTTCCTGACCCCGAAGTCCGAGACCTTCCCGAGTTCGAAGTGGAAGGCCTTGATGATATGCTCCTTCTCTGCATCCGACATGCTGTTCCAGAAGAGCTTCGCCTGGCTGAAGTGGTCGTTGAACTTCTCGCTCCGTGCACGGATCTTCTTCGCGTCGATCTTCTCCTGGTGGTGGGCGTAGCCGCCCTCCTCAACCCGGGCCGGCCGGGGCTTGTTATCGCCGAGCGAGTTTGGGAAGTAACTCGCAGCGCCCTTATCGATCGTCATCCGGTGGTAGCCCTCCCGCTGGTTGTTCGCGACCGGTGCGAGCGGCCGGTTGATCGGGATCTCGTGGAAGTTCGGGCCGCCGAGGCGTATCAGCTGGGTGTCCAGGTACGAGAAGAGCCGGCCCTGGAGGAGCGGGTCGTTTGAGAAGTCGATCCCCGGCACGACGTTCGCCGGGCAGAAGGCGACCTGCTCGGTCTCGGCGAAGAAGTTGTCCGGATTTCTGTTTAAGACCATCTTCCCGATCCACCGGATCGGCNCCTCCTCCTCGGGCCAGATCTTCGTCGCGTCAAGGATATCGAAGTCGAAGTTGTGCTCGTCTTCCTCCTCGATCATCTGGACCCCTAACTCGTACTCCGGGTAGTCCCCCATCTCGATCGCCTCCCAGAGGTCGCGGCGGTTGAAGTCCGGGTCCATTCCGGCCAGTTTCTGCGCCTCGTCCCAGACGAGCGAGTGGATGCCGAGGAGCGGCCGCCAGTGGAACTTGACGAACCGCGCCTTTCCTTTGGCGTTGATGAACCGGAAGGTATTGACCCCGAAGCCCTGCATCATCCGGTAACTCCGCGGGAGCGCACGGTCCGAGAGGACCCACATGATCATGTGCGTGATCTCGGGGAGATTCCCGACGAAGTCCCAGAACGTGTCGTGGGCGGCGGAGGCCTGCGGCATCTGGTGGTGCTGCTCCGGCTTGATGGCGTGGACGAGGTCGGGGAACTTGATGGCGTCAACGATGAAGAAGATCGGCATGTTGTTGCCGACGAGGTCGTAGTTCCCTTCCTCGGTGTAGAACTTCGTCGCAAACCCCCGGACGTCCCGGACCGTGTCTGCCGACCCCCGGAACCCGACGACGGTCGAGAATCGCACGAAGACCGGCGTCTTCTTCTCCGGATCCTGGAGAAACGCTGCCTTCGTATACTCGGTCATCGGCTCGTAGACCTGGAAGTAGCCGTGGGCGCCCGAACCCCGGGCGTGGACGACCCGCTCGGGGATCCGCTCGTGATCAAAATGCGTCAACTTCTCGCGGAAGTGAAAGTCTTCGAGGAGCGTCGGCCCCCGCTCCCCCGCCTTTAACGCATCATCGGTGTGGCTCACCCGGACACCCTGGTTCGTTGTCAGGTACTCGCGTTCCGGGTCGTGACGGAATTCGTCGAGTTGCTCCTGCTTGCTCTTCTCATCCACTTTTCTCCTCTGATCCATACTCCCTCACCTGCAACTCTCGCGCCCAGGCCGGTCGTGCTCCGCTGCTCCTCCCGGGGGCGTGCCCCCACATCCCGGCCAGCCGTCATAAAAGTAACTGCGTGCCGGAGGCTGGCGTGCTGTGCGGTTGTTCTTACCCGGATCCCGCCAGAGATCGGTCGTGCAGGTGGAGGCTCTGCGCCCCTCAGGTGCTCCTCGTTATCGGGTTCATCGAGCGCGATGGTCCGGTTCCCTGGATGTATCGGGTTTCGCGTCGCAACGATCGAGTCCAAGGGCTGAGTTCTCCATCATCGTTGCCCGAAAGGGCTGCCGGGACCCCTGAGTCTAACCGACGGATGCACGACGACCTCAATTAATATACTATACTGCCATCACTGCCTGGCTGAAGGGAGGCAGGAAGAATGAAAGGCCTGGCTATGCTGAAGATCGGGGAGATCGGATGGATCGAGAAAGAGCGGCCCGCCTGCGGTCCGCGGGACGCTATCGTCAGACCGCTGGCGCTCGCGCCCTGCACGTCCGACGTCCACACCGTCTGGGAGGGGGCGATCGGCGAGCGGCGCAACCTCATCCTGGGGCACGAAGCGCTCGGGATCGTCGACGAAGTGGGGGATGAGGTCAAAGACTTCAAACCCGGCGACCGGGTCATCGTCCCGGCGATCACCCCCGACTGGGAGACGGAAGCAGCACAGCGCGGATTCCCGTCGCAGACCGGCGGCCCGCTTGGAGGCTGGAAGTTCTCGAATACCAAGGACGGTGTATTCGCCGAGTACTTCCACGTGAACCTGGCTGACTACAACCTCGCGCACCTCCCGGAGGGGATGTCCCTTGAGGCCGGGGTCATGCTCCCGGACATGCTNAGNACCGGGTTCATGGGCGCGGAGAATGCCAGGATCGGGTTCGGCTCCACGGTGGCCGTCCTCGGCATCGGGCCAGTCGGCCTCTCCGCCGTCGCCGGAGCGAGGCTTCGGGGAGCGGGGAGGATCTTTGCCGTCGGCACGAGGCCCGCTTCGGTGAAGGTCGCGAAGGAGTACGGCGCGACGGATATCATCAACTACAAGGAAGGAAGCACCGTCGACCAGATCCTCGATAAGACCGGCGGCGCGGGCGTCGATGCCGTGAT
>JGI24713J26584_10001988_pt1 | contig 14461 bp, 5 predicted proteins | sample BioPla4DNA1_FD_26584 | JGI IMG/M metagenome (IMG submission 26584) | reverse complement strand
TACCGAACACAGAAGTTAAGCATCTCAACGGCGATGGTACTAGGGTGGAGACGCCCTGGGAGAGTAGCAAGTCGCCAGGCCCTTAAAAAATAAAAAATATAAATAATGGAAAGTCTTATTACGTTGGTTCGTAGTAAGACTTTCTTTTATTTTCAATTCACAGTTCACAATTGTTTGGGTCCTGCCTAAATGTCTTTAAAACATATAAAAAATGACAAATTGTATGAACGCCTCTGAAAGATTTGTTATACCTTCCAGCAAAGTGAGTAATTTGTCATTTTTTAAGATCCCTCCTTAACACTCAGGATGTAAACATTATGGTGATTTACAATTGGTTCTTATTGTTAAGGCGGTGATATCTATTGTAATGAAAGTTTACATATTATATAATGGAAATATCGAGAAAAAATGACATCAATATAAGGGGGAACATAATGAAGAAAAATAAAAAGATTCTAGGGATTGTGTTACTAACTACAGCACTATTAGCAGGTTGTAAGGGGAATGAAATTCCCAAAGAGGAAGAAATAATTAACAATATAGAAGTACCTACCATAGTTACAGAATTAGACTACTTACAACAGCCCTCTACAAATTGGGCTGCCTACAAAGAAACTCTTCCTGTGAAGGGAATCTATATGACAGGCCATACTTTGGGATTTAAAAGTAGGTTTCATGAGTTAGTTGATTTAATCGATAGGACTGAATTAAATGCAGTTGTTATAGATGTAAAAGACGATTATGGTACACTTACATATGAATCAAACATTCCTATGGTAAAAGAATTAGAAGCAGACAAGGTAGTTAAGGATAAGAATTTTGTTCAATCAATGAATCTATTAGCAGAAAAAGACATTTATCCTATAGCCAGGATTGTAACCTTCAAAGATCGAACTGCTGCTAGCAAGAGACCAGATTTAGCTGTAAAATCTAAGGATGGAAGCGTTTGGAGAGACAATAAGGGAGATGCCTGGCTTAATCCTTATAATAGGGATTCATGGGAATACCCAATACAGATAGCAGAAGAAGCAGCACTTATGGGATTTAAGGAAATCCAGTTTGATTATGTAAGATTTCCTACCGATGGAAAAAGGGATTTAATAGATTATGGTGATGGGGCAAAGGAGCCAATGAGAGATGCAATAGCAGAGTTTTTAAAGTATGCTAGGGAAAGATTAGAGCCCTATGGAGTATATGTATCAGCTGATATTTTTGGCCTAGTTACCACTGTAGAAGATGATATGAGACTGGGCCAACATTTAGAAACCCTAGCTACTGCAGTAGACTTTCTATGTCCAATGGTTTATCCCTCACATTATGCCTTAGGATCCTATGGTGTTAAATATCCCGATGCTGACCCTTATACAATAGTAAAAACAAGTATGTCAGTGGCTAAGGAAAGAATAGATAATTTGGAAACAGATGAGAAGAAGGCGGTACTTCGACCTTGGCTACAAGATTTTTCTGCCCCATGGCTAAAAAGGGACTATGGCCCTTATTATACTCCTTATGGGCCAGAACAAATCAAAGCCCAAAAACAGGCTACTTATGATTCCGGTTTAGACCAATGGATATTATGGAATGCTGGTAACAAGTATACTGAAGGAGGATTGGAAAGGTAATGAGATATGAAGGGTCTTTATACAGACCACCTAGTGAAGCCTATAGCTTAATTGTTCAGGCTACTATAGGTTGTAGTCACAATAAATGTACTTTCTGTTCCATGTATAAGGATAAAAAATTCAGAATTAGAGATACAGAGGAAATTATAGAGGATTTTAGAATAGGAAGGGAAAGATATAGGTTTGTAAAGAGAATATTTATTGCTGATGGTGATGCACTGACAATTAAAACTCCTGAATTGAAAAAAATCTTAACCTTCATTAAAGAAAACTTTCCTGAATGTGAAAGGGTAGGGATTTATGGTTCACCAAAAGCCATTTTGTCTAAAAGTGTAGNAGAATTAAAAGAGCTAAAATCCCTTGGATTAGGGATTGTATATCTAGGAGTAGAATCAGGTTCAGAAAAGATATTACAGATGATAAACAAAGGGGTAAGCAGGGATGAAATGGTTGAAGCAGGAAAGAGGATAGTTGAATCTGGAATTAATCTATCCATAACCCTTATTTCTGGAATAGGTGGAAAAGACTACTCTCTAGAACATGCAAGGGAATCAGCAAAAATCATCAACGAAATAAATCCCCACTATGTAGGCCTTTTGACTCTAATAGTGGAAGAAGGCACACCTTTATATGAAGATATTCAAAATGGTAAGTTCCAACTATTAAGCCCAAGAGAAGTTCTATTAGAGACTAGAGAAATGGTAAAGGATTTAGAAGTTGATAACTGTATCTTTAGATCTAATCATGCTTCCAACTACGTATCTTTAAGAGGAACCTTGCCTCAAGACAAGGATATGATTCTACTACAAATAGAAGAAGGACTAGAAATTTCAAACTTAGAGGAAAGGGATAAGTTTAGAAGGCTGTAAAATTAAGTGGATTATAAAGTATTAGTAAAGCATTAAGAATAACTAAATATTGGCTTGATGATGGTAAAAAGTCACAGGATTAACCTTAGAGTTAATTCTGTGACTTTTTTTGTTCTATTAAACTAAGGGGCTACATATATTTAACATAGATTTAAAGTTAGCTAGTACAAAACAAAATTGATGAAAAAAAAGGCAAAGAAAGGGTATATTTGGCTCTTGTCCAAAAAAAATTCCCCAAAAAAACTATTTATCTATTTAATTTTTGACAATAGCCATGTTTTATTGATTGTTTTTTTAATACTAATCTAGATAATAAGTTAGAATATTTAGAATTAATTTAACATTATAGATGCTTTCATAACTGGTATAGGTCAACACTAGACAAATAGCGACATGTAGAAAAGTCTGTCGGAATTTTTTTCTAGACAAGGACTGAATATTGTGATAATCATTTAACTACATATTTATTTAATAACATATTAAAGGGGGTTAACTAAAGTTAAGTTCAAGTTAAAGTTAAGTAGAGGTAAAGGTCACAATCCGAAAAAACTGGGGGTGAATACATATGATTAGAAGAATAAGAAAACTTCTAGGTATAATCATGGTCATAAGCTTAGTAATGTCAGTATTTTCAATACCATCCCACGCAGCAAGTGACATAGGCGGTCACTGGGCAGAAAAAGTAATAGGGAATTGGATTGAAAAAGGACTAGCTAAGGGGTATCCTGATGGCACATTTAAGCCTAACAATAATATTTCTAGGGCTGAGTTTATGAGTTTAGTAAATAATGCATTTGGCTATACTCAAGAAATAGAAATAAATTTTAGTGATGTGCTGGAAAACAAATGGTATGTGCCTGCCATTAAGAAAGCAGTAGCAGCAGGATATATAAGTGGCTATACAGATGGGACCATGAGACCAGAGGCTCCAATTACCAGAGAAGAAGTTGCAGTTATCCTTACCAGAATAATGGAATTAGATTTAGATGAAGAAGCAGCAGAAGCCTTTAATGACAAGGATATGCTAAAGTGGAGCAAGGCCTATGTAGGTGCAGTAGCAGCAGCAAAATATATGGTGGGATATCCTGATGGGAACTTTAATCCTTTAAACAACATCACCCGTGGAGAAGCCATATTTGCCCTAAATAATATTATCTTAAGCAAATCAGATGAGGATGAAGTACAAGCATTGGCTAAACAAGACTTCTTAGGGATCACCTATATTAGGGTAAGGTGGAATCAAGATATCAAGCCATCTGTAGTGAAAGCTAATGGTCAAGACCTAACTTATGACAGTAATGATGGCCAATGGAAGGGCACAGCTTTAGATTTGCATATTGGCGATGAGGTAGAAATTATATCTATAGTGGATGGAGTAGAAAAGAAAATGGTAATTACAGTTAAAGATATCCTGGATAACTAGGGTATTGGAACATAAAAAATAGGAGGGGTTAAAAAGTGAAAAAGATGTACATTAAAAGAACTATATCACTATTGCTGGTGCTGCTCTTAGTCTTTCCAGCAATAGGGTTGGCTACTTCAAGTGGCTCAATTATCAGCAAGGTATATTTCCAGGATGAAGCTGGAAATATGGTGTATGTCGATTATGAGGCAGCTATTAACCAATCGTTAGAAGGGGATAGCAGTCTATATAATCAGATAGTACACTATGTGGGAATAGCAGAATCAAGAGGTAGGGCAATTTACTTAGAAACTAACACAGGAAAAATTTTAAACTATAAGTTAGCCATGATGGATAACTTGTTTAGACTAGAAGATATTATCCAAAATGTCAAATATGAAGTAGAAGATGAAATAGATTATACCCATGAGTTGAAGATTGTTGATGGAGAGCCAGTCATAGCTCCAAGAGAAGTTCATGCAAACTTTAGAATCAACATAAACGGACCAGAAGAATTAGAATTAGGTCAAGTAGCTAGCTTCAGTTTAAGAGCTTATGGAGATGGTAACGGCAATGTAGATTATAGGGCTAGATATGAGTATGTATTAAGAGGTGGAGATGGAAGATTAGAATACTTTGATGGTAACTCTTGGAGAACAATACCACTTGCAGGCTACCTAGGACCTAGTAGTGAATTTACTTTAACTCCAGATTGGGACTTAACAACAGTTCTAAGATTTAGACCTTCCCAAAAAGGAACATATTTCCTAGAGCTTAGATTAATAGATTTAGACAATAACACAATACTTGCACATGCTGAACATACTCTGAATGTTACAGGCGAAGATCCAGTAGATTTTCCAGAAGCAGTAGAGAATGTATTCGTTGGAAAGAGTCCAATTACCAATAAGACCTATGCAAACATAGAGATAAAAGAAGAATATGTATCAGTTGTTAAGGCTGTCTATGTAAACAATAATTTAGCATATCAAATGGAAGATAAACCTTCACAATGGAGGGCAGAAGTGCCAGATGGAACAAGACCAGAAGACTTAATTGGAAGGATAAGAGTTGAGCTTGAACAACAAGACCAAGACCCTGAAGAAGAACCTCGTGTAGTTGCAACATTCCATCCACTGACTATGCTACCTAAATTCGGTTATATTTCAGTTGTAGTTGAAAATGTCCCAGGTGCTGCCAAGTTTAGTGTAGTATATCACCTATCTGATGACGACGATGGGAATGAGGTTATAAGAGAAACTGCAATAGTTAATATAGGAGAGCAAGCAGGCAGTTTATTCTATGATCCAGCACAATACGACACCGTAGTAATTAAAGTTTTCGATGTCAATGAAAACCTCTTACACACATTTGAAGATGTGGTACCAGTAAACTAAAGATAACCAAATAATCCCTTAAAAAATTCAACATATCCTATAGATCTTTCTATAGGATATGTTGCTAATAGCATGAGGCAATCCATTCTTTAAGGAATTGCAATATAAATCATAAAGGAGGTAAAAAACTTGAAAAGAGTAAAAAGGTTAATATCCTTATTACTTGTACTAACTCTAATTTTACCAGTTTTCGCCTTTGCAGAACCTGGTGAAAACACAAGTCTTTCTACTGAAAAAGTATTCGAAAGAGTTGCTGAAAAGTTTAGACCAGAGTTAGAGGCTGACAAAGTAAAACTAGAGACAGACTTAGAACAGATTTACAAAGACGATGATGAGGTTAGGATTATTGTAGAACTAGAATCCAAACCATCCATAGTTTATGCAACTGAAAGAAACATAAGCTATGAAAACATGTCAAAATCCCTGCTTAGCAATATTGAACAAAGAATAGAAGCTGAGCAAGCAGAAGTAAAAAAACATATCTTATCTAGAAATGTGGATATGAAGTTTTTAAACAGCTTCAAAACTGCATTTAATGGATTCAGTGGTGTGGTTAAGTTTGAAGATATAAAAGTTATCGAAAGCCTGCCACAGGTAAAGAAAGTATATATTGCCAATGAATATGAAAGACCAGATATAAAACCTAACATGGAAACTTCTAATGATATGATAGGTGCCTTGCCAACTTGGGATCTAGGTTACAAAGGGGAAGGTACTGTAGTGGCTATCATAGATACTGGTATCGACCCAAGCCATAGGGATATGGTTCTTAGTGAGGGAACTGTTCCAAAGCTTACTCGCCAATCATTACAAGGAAAGAACTTACTAGGTAGATACTATACTCCTAAGATTCCATATGGATTCAACTACTATGACATGAACCACAATATAGTAGACATGGGTCCAGACCCATCTATGCATGGTATGCATGTAGCTGGTATAGCTGGAGCAAATGGCGATCCTGAAAATGGTGGAATAAAAGGGGTAGCTCCAGAGGCCCAACTATTGGCTATGAAAGTATTCTCAAATGATCCTTTCTATGCAACTACCTTTAGTGATATTTATCTTGTTGCAATAGACGAAGCTGTAAGGCTTGGTGCAGATGTTATTAACATGAGTTTAGGTGCCCCTGCTTCCTTCTATCACGAAGATTCAGCAGAAAATAGGGCTATAACCAATGCAACAGATAATGGAATCGTATGTTCCGTATCAGCAGGTAACTCTGGTTCTATGACCTATGGTTGGTCAGCAACTAACTATGGTTATCCATGGCAAGAAAATCCTGATATAGGAGTTGTAGGCTCACCAGGACTAAATAAAGATACTATCCAGGTGGCATCCATTGAAAATACCCATACAAAGGTAAATGCCTTGGCCTATGAAAAAGACGGTGAAGTATTTAAGATACCTATGGCTATAGCTGGAAATATAGATCCAAGGTCAGTATTTGATGGACCTCAAGAGTTTGTAGACGGTGGAGATGGAAGCCCAGAATTCTTGACCGATGTAGCAGGAAAAATAGTCCTAGTAGTTCGTGGCGGAAATACAGGACCCTTTGTTGATAAGATACAAAATGCTCAAGACGCAGGAGCAATAGGTATTATAGTTCGTAACCATGAGGATGGTGGAGAAGAGCTAGTAAATATGGCTACTCCAGATGTGCAAACAATACCTGCTGTCTTTATAGGCTATAGTGGTGGACTAGAATTACTTCAATTGGAAAACAAAATGGTAGAATTTTTAGATGAATTGATGACAATACCAAATGCTACTGCTGGCCAAATGTCAGACTTCACATCTTGGGGGGTTACTCCTTCATTAGATCTAAAACCTGAAATAACCGCTCCAGGTGGGGAAATATATTCCACATTAAACGACGATCAGTACGGAACAATGAGTGGTACATCTATGGCAGCACCTCATGTAGCCGGTGGTTCTGCAGTAGTTATGGAATATATTAAACAACATGAAGTTTATGGCAACTTAAGCCTAGCAGAGCAGGCTAGATTAGCTAAGGTTCTTTTAATGAATACAGCTGATATTGTATACGATGAATACGAGGTAGAATACTCCCCTAGAAGACAAGGGGCAGGTCTAATGAACCTTTACAGTGCTGTATCTACACCAGTTAGAATTGTAGATGCTAGTACAAATGAGGCCAAAGTAGAATTGAGAGACTTCCAAGATACAGAATTTACAATGAGATTTAAGGCCATAAACGATTCAGATACTGATGTAGTTTACAATGTAGACGTATCAGTTTTAACAGACTATATTTATGCTGGATTAAACTTACTAGTTTCAGATTATATTTACGATGCACAAATAACTAAGCCTGATTCTATAACTGTTCCAGCCAATGGAGAATGTGTATTTGAAGTTACTGTAGATATAGGAACAGATCCTAATATTTACAGAAATATGTTTGTTGAAGGTTTTGTTAAGTTAGTAGATCCAGAAGATGTATATCCAGACTTGTCAGTTCCATATGTTGGATTCTATGGTGACTGGGGTGAACCTAGAATCCTAGATGGAATGCGATTTATCGACCCAGCAGGAGATTCATATTATCAAATGGCAGGTATGATTTACTTGAATGCTTTAGGAGCAGGATACTATTACACCACTCCTCGTATATTCATGAATCCAGGAACCTATGCAGGATTCATGGAGGGAACAGGAAACATAACACCATATTTATCATTCATGCGAAATGCTGAATGGGTTAATTACAACATATTGGATGAAGAAGGCAACTTATTAAGAACCATATATAAGCAACAATTCAGGAGAAAGAATTATTATAACGCTGGAAGAAACTCACCTGTAAGTATGATTCTCAATGCAGAATGGGACGGAACTGTAAATGGCAAAGTGGTACCTGATGGAAACTACTTCTATGAAATAGAAGCCAAGATACATTATGAAGGAGCAGAGGCACAATCTAAGAGAATACCCATAACTATAGATACCGTAGGTCCAGAGATAAGAGATATAGCCTTTAATCCAACAACTTGCAAACTTACCTGGAGTTCATTTGATGAAGGTGCAGGTTTACTAGGATTTATATTTGCCATTGATGGAGAGGAAATAGATGAAGTAGTATACGGTGAAGACGGTAAAACATCCTATGAGTTGGATATGAGACCATACCTTCATAGTGCGACAGAATACACCATAGAGATTATATCTGTAGATAATATATTGAATACAAACTATGCTGAGTTCACATTTAGTGTAGAGGATCCAGATGCATATATCTTACTCTATAGCCCAGGCTTGTTAGAAGCCTATACTTCTAATGAAATTTTAGTTGAGGGCTATGTTGCAAACATGCCAACATTAGACAAAGTTCTTATAAATGAAAGTGTAGAAGCAGATATTGAATTCAAAGAAAATGTAGTTTTATATCACCCAGACGACCCAAGCTTGATCGTTTATATAGGGCCAGCCTATAAATTCACAAAGGTTGTAAATATTGAAGATGGCTATCAAGAGCTAAGGGTTGAAGCTGTATCTACTACAGGTGCAAGAAGTAGTTTAGTGAGAAGATTTTATGTAGATACTACTCCACCGGAATTAAATATAGTTGTAAATCATATAGATAAAGAGCTAGCAATTGCAGAATTAGAAATTGAAATGATGGATGCATTAGGTTCCCTTGCACTATTCTTAGGAGATAGTCAAATATTTGTATATGATTTCCCAATGGTTATAGTTGAGCCTGTCCATGAAATAATAACTTACAATGTAAATCTTGAAGAGGGAGAAAATACCTTTGTATTCACCTTAATAGATGGTGTAGGCCATGAAACCGTTGAGGTAGTCACTATTACCCTTGATTCAGAAGAAGAGCCAGAACCAGAACCAGAAGTTCCTGCAATTACAAACATTGAACCAGTTACAGACGTTGACCTTGCACCAGGAGAATCTTTAGATATAAGTTTCAATGCACCAGCAGGAGGTAGTGGATACTACAAGATAATACTTCCTCTTGAACTAGGTGAAAATAGCTTGAATACTAGTGGCTATGGTACTCCAATGGTAGAAGTGGAACCAGGCTTATATAAAGCTACCTGGACAGTACCTGAAGGATTAGTAGTAAGCGGTTTACTAATTGAACTAGTATATATCACCGAAGATGGAGAAGAAATATATGCAACAGCTCCTGGAAGAATAACCATAATAGGCTCCATAGAAGAAATGCCCGTTAACTCAGTAATCTTAGGAGACGAAGCCTTTGATATGAACTATTTAGAAAATAATCCTAAGGCCCAGGCTAAATTCATCCAATGGATAGATGCAGGTAGACCTGTATTCATTAAGCTAGACATGGACACCATAGTAGATCAAAATGGTAAACTGGTATCTATAGACGTGTTACCAGATGAAGTAACCCACTACGACAGCCAAGGTAATGTGACATACTATGAAAAATAATTGCTAAAAGGGGNGGCCCCTCTTTAGGGGCCTTACCATAAAAATAGGAGGTGAAAAGAACTAAGTTTTTTTGCAAAAAACATCAAGGAGGTAATATTTTAATGTCAATGAAGAAACAGGTAAGAACTATCCTATCCCTATTAGTATGCCTAATAATGGTAATGGGATACTTTACACCAGTTGTTCATGCACAAGGCAATAAACTTAGTACAGCAAAAGAAGAACTATACCACATAGCNCAAGACAAGATTGCAACAGAAGTTAAAAAAGACCTAGAAAAAGATGATTTCGTAGAAGTATTGGTCTATATGAAGGACCAGGTAGACACAGAAATGGTAGCTCGTGCTACAAAAGATGGCTTATCATCTTCTATGACTCCCTATCAGACAAAACTACAAGTTAGAAGGGGAGTAGTAGAAGCATTAAGAGACAAGGCAGAAATCACCCAAAGAAACATTGTTAAATACCTAGAACAAGAAAAGGAAAAAGGAAATGTAGTAGAATTTGATTCCTACAAAGTTGTAAATATGTTATACGTAAAGGCTACAAAGGAAGTAGTAGAAGACTTAGCCTTTATGACAGAAGTAGAAAAAATCCACAAAAACAAAACCTATACCCTAAGCCAACCAATAAAAGATAAAGAAATAGCTCCTAACTCCAACGGAGTAGAGTGGAACATAGCTAGGGTAGGAGCAGACCAAGTATGGGAACTTGGCTTTGATGGTACAGGAGTAGTAGTAGCAAATATAGACTCAGGAGTAGACTGGACTCATCCAGCCTTAAAAGAAAAGTGGAGAGGCTATGACCCAGCTACAGGAGCAACAAACCCAATAGGTAACTGGTTTGACCCAGTGTATAACGCAACCTTACCAGCAGACTCAGACAGTCACGGAACCCACGTAATGGGAACCATGGTAGGTCAAGAGCCAGATGGGTCAAACAAAATAGGGGTAGCCCCAGGAGCCAAATGGATAGCAGCAAGAGTATTTAACGCAGCTGGCAATACTACAGATAGAATCCTACTAGATGCTGCAGATTGGATATTAGAACCAGGTGGAAATTCAGACAATGCACCAGACGTAGTAAACAACTCATGGGGAGGTTTAGATGGCATAGACGATTGGTATAGAGATGCTGTAAGAAGCTGGAGGGCAGCAGGAATATTCCCAGTATTCTCAGCAGGTAACCAAAGACCTGGAGAACCACTACCATGGCCAGGATCAATCGCAAACCCATCAAACTATCCAGAATCTTATGCAGTAGCAGCAGTAGATAGGTATGATATAAGGGCATCCTTCTCAAAACTAGGCCCATCACCCTATGATGAGACCCTAGTAAAACCAAACATCTCAGCCCCAGGTGTAAGCATCAGGTCATCAATACCAGGCGGCGGATACCAAGGTGGTTGGTCAGGTACTTCCATGTCAGCCCCAGCAGTATCAGGTACAGTAGCCCTATTATTGTCAGCAGATGCATCTTTAACAGTAGATGAAATAGAAAATATATTGGCAGAAACAGCAGAACCACTAACAGACAGTACCTATCCAGAATCACCAAACTATGGATATGGTTATGGTATGGTAAATGCCTTTGATGCAGTNAGCCTAGTAGCTTCAGGCTTGGGCAGCATAAGCGGTAGAGTATTAGTACAAGGTGAAGATACTCAAGAACCGGTAATTGAGCATGAGCAGGTAGTATTTGAAGCATTTATGGGATCAGATATTGAAATAGTAGCAGACATATCTGATGATATATCCGTTACAGAAGCAGAACTCCTAGTAAAAGCAGAAGGTAGGTCCTACTGGATGGTAGTACCTATGAATAGGATATCTGGAGACCACAAATCTGGAACCTACAAAGGANCCATAACTGCTGATATGTTACTAGGAGACAGCATAGTATATAAAATAAAAGCAAGAGACTTTACTGGAGAAGCAGTAGTTACCCAAGACTACAAAATAGACATAACATTTGGTATAGTACCAGATGAATATTTCCAAGGCTTCGAAACAAATGCCAATGGTTGGATATTAGATGGCTCATGGGAGTGGGGAGTACCATCTAATGTTGGTCCCGAAGCCTATGAAGGTGAAGGGGTAGTTACTACAAGCTTAAGTGGTAATTATCCAAATAGTGCAGATGATTGGCTGATTACTCCACCAATAGATCTTAGAGATCCTAGCTTAGAAGCTGCATCTTTAAGATTCCATGAGTGGTATGAGATGGAAAACAACTATGATAAGGGTTATACCTTAGTTACCAACGACTATGGTGAGACCTGGACAGAGGTAAGACCAATGATTACAGGCTCTGGAACTGAGTGGAAAGAAGCTTTAGTAAACCTAGAAGACTATATAGGTTCTGAAGACCCTGTATATGTTGCCTTTAGATTTACTTCTGATTATTCAGGTGAAAGAGCAGGATGGTATATCGATAATGTAAGATTAATAAGTATGGAATATGATCCTCCATCCGTTCCTACAGGCTTAGTTGCAGAAGCCGATATAAGAGGAATTAAGCTTGATTGGAACGGAGTGCCAGAGGCAGATTTATCACATTATAATATCTATCGATCAGAGGAAGCAGGGGGAGAATACATTAAGATAGGGGAAACCACAGCTACTAGCTTCATAGATGATGATATTGTTCCATATACAACCTATTATTATGTAATAAATGCTGAAGATATATTAGGCAATATTAGCGATAATTCAGAGGAAGTATATGCTACAGGCTTAGAAGTAGTTGAATTATTTGGTACAGACTTTGAAGAAGACGATGGCGGATTTGTATCAGGTGGAACTAATAATCCATGGGAGTGGGGAGTGCCAACATCAGGACCTAATGGGGCCTACTCAGGAGAAAAACTTTGGGCCACTAACTTAAGTGGAAGCTACCCATCTAACAGTGATTCCTATATAGTAAGTCCACCTATAGAGCTACCAGAAGGCAGCAATCCTGTATTGACCTTTAACCACTGGGTTGATATGGAAGGAACTTCAACCCTATGGGATTATGGTCAAGTTCAGATATCTACAGATGATGGAGAAACTTGGACTAATATTACTCCAGTCAATAACGGTAGATATGGTAGAAGAGTCCTAGAATGGGCTAGTGAAGAAATTTCAATTGGAGAATATGATGGTGAAACAATAAGGATAAGATTCTTCTTCCATTCTGACGGTTCATTTGTATATGAAGGCTGGTATATAGATGATGTATATGTAATGGGAGTAACTGATGGTTCAGTAGATCCAGAAGAGCCAGAGGATCCAGTAGATCCAGAAGAACCTGAAAAACTTGCCTTAGCATCAATAGTAAGGGCAAGGACTAAGGAAGAAGTGAAGAAAGCTGATTATGTAGAACCAGCAGCTCCAAATTATAGGTTGAGAAGTGGCCACATAGGCTCAATAAATAAATTCGAAACCATATCAGATGCAGAAGTACAAAATATGCCAATGATATTTGCAGGTATACCAGTAGAAGATGCAGTAGTTACAGTATTAGAAACTGGTAGAACTGTAAAAGTAAACCCTGTAGATGGTAAGTTCAACATGAATCATCCTGCGGGACAATATACTTTAAGGGCAGAAGCCTACGGATATTATTCTAAGGATATAGTAGTAGAAGTAGTCGAAGATCAAAACACTAGAGTCAATTTTATACTAGAAGAAAAACCAAAAGGAACAATTACAGGTAGAGTAATTGATAGATACTACGAAACTCCAGCATCCTATGCTGTTGTTAGAGTAGTAGAAGACCCAAGGGTAGAGCCAGTAGTAGCTGATGCAGACGGATACTTTATAATTCCAGATGTATTTGAAGGAGTATATACACTTAAGGTAGTGGCAGAGGGCTTTGACCCAGGTGAAGCAAGTGTAGAAGTAATTGGAAACCAAGTAACAGATATAGAAATAAGACTTAAGAGATTTGTAGGCTATGAAGACGACATAATCTATGACGATGGAACAGGAGAAAATGCACTGGTATTAAATAGTGCAGGCTACGGCTTAGCAGTAAGATTTACACCAGAACAATATGGAAAGGTTAAGGGAGCCAGCTTCTACTTCTGGGGCAATGATTGGCCAGTACCAGGAGGAAACAGAATAGGCTTTACAATCTACGAAACAGATGAAAACGGAGTTCCAAGAAAAGTAGGGGAACCAATATTCCAAAATATAGTAAGAGGACAATGGAACTATATAGATTTAACAAGCTTTGGATTCTCAACAGATAGAGACTTCTATATATCTACAATTCAGGATCAGCCAGGTTCAAACTCCCCTGGAACTGGAATAGATGAAAGTTCACCACATGGTGACAGATCCTACATGAACTTAGATGGAGAATTCCTATTAATTGGCGAAGAAGACATTCAAGGAGGTCTAATGATTAGGGCTAGAATGGAATATGTTATGGATATTCCAACCATAACTAACTTAGAACAAGTAAACTATACAAACCAAGATGCAATAATAATAGAAGGTACAGTTACAGCAGAAGGTAAAGTAAACGTATATGTAAACGATGAAAAGGCAGCAGAAGTAGAATCAGAAAATAAAATATTCTCAGTAGAAGTAGATCTACCAGAGGAAAGCAATACTATTAAGGTTACAGGAGAATTAAACGGAATAGAAACAGAGCCTTCAGAAGAAGTAGTAGTTATAAAAGACAAGGTAGGACCAGTATTAATAGTAGAAAGTCCAGAAGACAATGCCAAGGTAAATGTGG
>JGI24713J26584_10001971_pt1 | contig 14541 bp, 14 predicted proteins | sample BioPla4DNA1_FD_26584 | JGI IMG/M metagenome (IMG submission 26584) | reverse complement strand
TTCCTAGTAGACTACTAGGAATTATTTTGATNTAATNNATAATTCCTAGTGGACTACTAGGAATTATTTTGATATAATCAAAATGTATAAATGAGAATGTTTATCAAATGAATATAATTATTAATGGAGGAGCATTATGGAGAATAAACTATTAAGTATTAAAAACCTAAAAGTAAATGTAGAAGAAAATGAAATATTAAAAGGACTGAATCTCGAAATAAGTAAGGGTGAAGTTCATATAATCATGGGTCCAAATGGCAGTGGAAAGTCTACCCTAGCTTATACCTTAATGGGACATCCTAAATATGAAATTGTTGACGGAACAATTGAATTTGACGGTGAATTAATCAATGATTTAAAAGCCGATGAAAGGGCTAAAAGGGGCATATTTCTTTCCTTCCAATACCCTGAGGAAATACCAGGGGTTACTGTAGAAGATTTCTTACGTACTGCAAAGGCTTCAACAACTGGAAAAATACAAGGAATTATGGCCTTCAAGAAATTATTAAAGGAAAAGATGGAACTTCTAGAAATGAAGGAAGAATACGCTTCTAGATATTTAAACCTGGGTTTTTCAGGTGGAGAGAAGAAAAAGAATGAAATTTTACAAATGTCTATATTGGAACCTAAACTTGCAATTTTAGATGAAACCGATTCTGGCCTTGACGTAGACGCCATAAGAATTGTTGCAGAAGGTGTAAAAAGAATTAAAGATGAATCAAAATCTATCTTGGTTATTACCCATTATAACAAGTTATTAGATTTTTTAGAACCTGACTACATTCATATCCTCTTAAACGGAAAAATAGTTAAAACAGGCGGTATGGAATTGGCCAAGGAAATTGATGAAGAAGGATATGAAAATATAAAATTAAGATTTGCTAAGGTATAGGAGTGAAAAAATGGGAAGAAAGAAAACTTATATAGAAGATATCGATAGAGGAATCTATGATATTAGAAATGAATTTACCTACAAATATAAAGCCGATAAGGGTTTGACTCCAGAAATAATAAAAGATATTTCAAGGGAGAAAAACGAACCTAAGTGGATGACCGATTTTAGACTCAAATCTTTGGAAATATATAATAGCATGCCAATTCCCACCTGGGGACCAGATTTATCTGACCTCAATATGGATGAAATTGTAACTTATATAAGGCCAGATACAGAAATGAAACATAGTTGGGACGATGTTCCAGAAGAAATTAAAAAAACCTTCCAGCTATTAGGCCTTCCCCAAGCGGAAAGGGAATCCTTGGCAGGAGTTGGAGCCCAGTACGATTCAGAAGTCGTATACCATAATATTAGGAAGGAATTAGTTGACCAAGGAGTAGTCTACATGGATATGGAAACTGCCTTAATTGAATATGAGGATATAGTGAGAGAATATTTCATGACCCTGGTCCCCCCTACTGCTCATAAATTCGCTGCCCTCCATGGAGCTGTCTGGTCAGGTGGTTCCTTTGTTTACGTGCCTGAAGGTGTAGATGTGGATATTCCTTTACAATCCTACTTTAGACTTAATGCACCAGGAGCTGGCCAATTTGAACATACATTGATTATCGTAGAAAAGGGGTCAAGGCTTCATTTTATTGAAGGCTGCTCTGCACCTAAATATAAGGTGAATAACCTTCATGCTGGTTGTGTTGAACTATTTGTAAAAGAAAATGCTACCTTAAGATATAGTACCATCGAAAACTGGTCAAAAAACATGTATAATCTCAATACTAAAAGGGCTGTAGTAGACAAAAATGGTACCATAGAATGGATTTCAGGTTCCTTTGGCTCCAAGGTATCTATGCTCTACCCCATGAGTATATTAAGGGGTGAAGGTGCTAGGTCTGAATTTACAGGTATTACCTTTGCCTCCAAAGGCCAACACTTAGATACTGGTACAAAGGTGGTACATGCTGCACCATATACTACATCTACAGTTAATTCAAAATCCATATCTAAAGATGGTGGTTATGCCTTTTATAGAGGTTTATTAAAAGTGGCTCCAAATGCCTATGGATGTAAATCCACTGTATCATGTGAGTCCTTAATGCTTGACAATGAGTCTAAGTCAGATACCTTGCCAATAATCGAGTTAAATAATGATGATATAGACATTGGCCACGAAGCTAAAATTGGCAGAATCAGCGATGAAGCTATTTTTTACCTTATGAGTAGGGGCATTAGCGAAGAAGAAGCAAAGGCTATGATAGTCAGAGGTTTCGTGGAGCCTATAACTAAAGAACTTCCATTGGAATATGCCGTTGAACTAAATAATTTAATCAATATAGAACTTGAAGGCACAATCGGATAAGGAGGTATGAGGATGATTACATGGAAGAGAATTAAACTAGAAAATTTCACATTTCCCAAAATTTATGATTACAAGAAAGAATTCATAAGACTAGATGGAGAAGTACCTGTAGGACTAAGATTAGACAAAATCTATGATACAATTGATAGAACAAAAATAAACTGGCTAAATTCCAATGAAATCTATGGACTTGGGAAGGAGTTCTTATCCTTTGTCAATGAGTTCTATAATAGTGGCATATCCTTATACCTTAACAGCAATATAAAATTAAATAATCCAATAGTTGTCGAATTTAATATGGATAAGGAAAATCCTACAGTAATCGATAAAAACATTATAATAGCAGAACCAAATAGTGAGGCTACTATCCTTTTCCATTACTGTACAGATGAAGAAGTAGAAGCCTTCCATAATGGCTTTACGGAAATACATGCCAAGGAGAATTCCTCTCTAACTATAATAAAAATTCAAAGAATGAATGACTTATCTCAAAACTTCGATACTAACATTGCCTATGTAAAAGGGGAAGGAAAAGTTAATTGGATAACAGTAGAATTGGGAAGCCAAATTAGTGGAAGTAACTACACCACATTTTTGGATGAAGTAGCAAGTGAGTCTAAACTTTCTTCTATATATTTAGGAGATGGCAATCGTAAAATGGACCTATCTTATTCTATGATTCATAAAGGACCTAGAAGTATAAGTAATATTGAGTCTAGAGGTGCTTTAATGGATAATTCAAGGAAAGTCTTTAGAGGAAATCTAGATTTTAGAAGGGGCTCAAGGCTGGCAAAGGGCTCTGAAGAAGAATATGTCCTCCTTCTTGACCCTTCTGTAAAATCTGATTCAATTCCAGCATTATTATGCGAAGAAGATGATGTACAAGGAGAACACGCTGCCAGCGCTGGTCAAATNAATGAAAGTCAACTATTTTACCTTATGAGCCGTGGTTTAAGGGAAAGAGAAGCAAAAAAACTAATAATAGAAGGTGCTTTTAGACCTGTAATAGATAGAATCCCCATAAAAGACCTTAAAGAGATAATAGACCTTGAAGTTGAGAGGAGACTTATAAATGAATAAGCTCAATGTAGATGAAATAAAAAAGGACTTCCCCATTTTAGATCAAAGGATGAATGGCCATAGATTAGTCTATTTAGATAATGGTGCTACTACACAAAAGCCTATTCAAGTGATAGAGGCAATTTTTTATTATAATACTAGGTCCCATGGCAATCCCCACAGGGGGGCACATCAATTAAGCATAAGGGCAACAGATGAATACGATTTAGCTAAGGAAANGGTTAGGCAGTTTATTAATGCAAAATCTCTTGAAGAAATAATTTTCACAAGAAATACTACGGAATCCATTAACCTAATAGCCAGTGCTTACGGAAGGGAATTTGTTAAAGAAAATGACGAAATTGTCCTGGCTATTTCAGAACACCATAGCAACATTCTTCCCTGGCAAAGAATTGTTAAGGAAAAGAAGGCTATTTTAAAATACATGTATTTAAACGAAGATGGAAGAATAGATACAGAGGAAATAAAGGAAAAGATAACTAAAAAAACAAAAATTGTTTCTATTGCCCATATGTCTAATGTCTTGGGAACCATTCATCCTATTGAAGAAGTAATAAACTACGCCCATAAAATGGGTGCAATAGTACTAGTAGACGGTGCCCAAAGTACTCCCCATATAAAAGTAGACGTTCAAGAGCTTGATGCAGACTTCTATGTATTTTCTGGTCACAAGATGCTTGCTCCCATGGGAATCGGGGTCTTATATGGCAAGAAAGAAATCTTGGAAAGTATACCTCCATTTTTAATGGGCGGGGATATGATAGAATACGTTTATGAAAAAGAAGCTACCTTTGCTCCCCTGCCCTATAAATTTGAAGCTGGTACTCAAAATGTTGAAGGTGCTGTCGGATTAAAGGCTGCCATAGATTATTTAGAAAACATAGGAATGGATAAAATAGAAGAACACGAAAGGTTCTTAGTTGAATATGCCCTAGATAAAATGTTATCTATACCCTATGTAAATGTCCAAGGACCAAAGGATTTAAATAAGAGGGGGGGAATCATTTCCTTTACCATTGATGATGTACACCCCCATGACGTATCTACCATTTTAGATTCCTATGGAATAGCCATTAGGGCTGGCCACCACTGTGCCCAACCCCTAATGAGGTATTTAAAACTCCCTGCAACATCAAGGGTAAGTTTCTACCTCTACAATACAAAAGAAGATATTGATCAATTTATTGAAGGATTAAGAAATGTTAGGAAGTGGTTAGGTTATGGATCTTAATTCAATATATACTCAGCTTATTATGGAGCATAATAAAAGTGGCCACAATAAAAGGCCCTTAGACAATCCAGATATCATTGAAAGAGGCCATAATCCCAGCTGTGGCGATGATATTACATTGCAGCTTAAAATAGCTGAGGATATAATCGAAGATGCCTCCTATACCGGGGTGGGATGTGCAATTTCTCAAGCTTCCACATCTATGATGATAGATTTAATAAAGAGTAAGAGTATAGATGAAGCATTAAATCTTGTACAAACTTTCATTGGCATGATTAAAAAGGAAATAATAGATGAAGAGGAATTGGAAAAGTTAGAAGACTCCATTGTCCTTCGAAACATTTCAAATATGCCTGCAAGGGTGAAATGTGCAGTTTTAGCCTGGCATACCTTAAAAGAAGCCATAAGTAAATAAGAGATGTCAAAATTGACATCTCTTATTTTATAATATTTTTACATATGTTTGGCAAAGAATTCATCCCTTAACATGGAAAAAATCAATTGGTTGCGATATCCTTTTTCATCCTTATACGATTGCCTTAATGTACCTTCGTGTACAAGTCCAAGGCTAGTATAAAGACTTATCCCTACAGTGTTATCTTCAAATACATCTAACCAAAATCGATTCATGTTAAGGTCTATGAAAGAATATTTCAGTAATCCCAGTATAAACTCCTTGCCATAACCTAGGCCCTTAGGATTAATCACAATTCTTCTAAATTCAAAGCTTTTGTTTTTATTATCAATAACTGACAAGCAGAAGCCTATCATTTCCCCACTGTTCTTTTTCTTTATAGATAATAACAAGGTATTATCAGACCTGGTTTCTGAAAGATGGTCTTCGTAGCTGCCTTGAAAAACAAAATTTCTATTTTCAATGGCTTCCTCCATCTCAATTATTTTAGGAATTTCTTCTTCAACAGCATCGTAGACTACCAATCTAGGGGTTTCAAAATGCAATTTCATTTGCTTCCTCCATATAATAGGCANAAATTAAACCTTATTATTCTGCCATTTATCATAGTGGATTTTTTCCTCATTATACCTATCTATAGGTTCTTTATCCTGCGCCTTTACCCCTACCACTACTAACCCAATAGGAATAATATGTTTAGGTAAATTTAAAGTTTCTGACATAGCCTCTACTAAGTTCTGTCTAGAATAAAGTCCACACCATACTGCACCTAAGCCTAAACCATGGGCAGCCAATAACATATTTTGAATAGATGCAGAACAATCTTCTACTAAAAATCCCATATCTTCTTGCTTTGTTGTATCACCACAAACTACTATCCCACATCCAGCCTTAGGCAGCATTTTAGCATATTGATGAAAATCAGCAATTTTATCTAATACTTGCTTATCCCTAACTACTACATATTCTCTCGGTTCATAATTGTGGGCTGAAGGAGCTTGAAAACCTGCCTTAAGTATTAGTTTTAAATCCTCATCCTTTATTGGTTCTCCTGTAAATTTTCTAATACTCCTTCTAGTAAAAATTGCATCTAAGACATTCATATAATCACCTCTTTACTTTTTCTAACATTATTTAAATGAACAATAACCTTCTCTACTTATTATAGCAAATTAAATATATTTTCCAACAATTACATTATATAGAAAATCCAATACCGATTAGTTTTTGTTAATTTTTTTGCATAATTGAAGTTTTTTACCAGTTTTTAGTTTAAAGAAGCAACTTAAGGGTAACATATAATAGACGGTTTAAACAACTAATATGAGGAGGATGTATATGGCTATTTATGAAAAAATGAACGAATACTTATCTAATTTGGCTGTATTGAATGTCAAATTACACAATCTACACTGGAATGTAGTAGGTCTTCAGTTTGTAGAAATTCACGAATTTACTGAATCAATATATGACGATTTATTTGAAAAATATGATGCTGTTGCAGAACTAATAAAAATAAAAGGTGAAAAACCTTTAGTAAGAATGGTTGATTATCTAGAAAAAGCATCTATTAAGGAAACTGACAAGGATAAATTCTCAACTGTAGAAGTCCTTGAAATCCTAAAAGAAGATTTAACTAAGATGAAAGAATTGGCAACAGAAATAAGAAATCTTGCCGACGAAGCTGGTGAATTTGTAATAGTTGCCGAATTTGAAGGGCATGTTGAAGGTTATGATAAAAACCTATGGTTTATAGAGGCAATGCTGACTCAATAGTTTAAAATAAGAAATTGCAGTTCACTGTTCATTTAAAATATAAGGGTGTAACTTAGCTTACACCCTTAATATTTTGTCTGCCTCTTTAAGTTGACTTCTTATTTCAATGCCTTGTGGACACATAGATTCACAATTTCCACATTCAATACATTTTGACCCATCTTTCCCCTTTTCTATTAAGTGCTTGTATCTAGTTCTTGAATTTTCTTCAGTTCCAAAAACAAATAAATCATTATAGATTTGAAATATATTTGGAATAGATACATTTTCAGGACATGGAAGGCAGTATTCACAACCAGTACATCCAACCTTGATTTTCTCCTGATATATAGTTGTAACCTTGTCTATTAACTCTATTTCCTTTTTGCTTAAATGACCTGGTCTAGCATCAGATACGGTTTTTATATTTTCCTTTGCTTGTTCCAGGTTATTCATACCACTTAATACAACAGACACTTCTTTATGGTTTAATACCCATCTTAAAGCCCATTCAGGCGGGGTTCTTTTTATATGGCTTAGATCCCATATGGATTTAATTTCATCTGATGGGTTTGATAGCTTGCCTCCCTTTATAGGTTCCATAATACTACAGATATTCCCTTATTATATGCATATCTTAAACCCTCTTCACCTGCCTGATAATTCCTATCAATATAATTTAATTGTATTTGGCAAAAATCCCAATGGTAGTAATCAATTATCTCCTTAAAGACACCTAAATTGTCGTGAAAGGAAAAGCCTATATATTTTATCTTTCCACTTCTTTTAGCTTCATCTATAAACTTAAATACATTTATTGCTTTTAGATTTTCCCAATAATTCTTGTTTAGAGTATGTAGTAAATAAAAATCTATATATTCAGTATCTAGTCTTTCTAATTGCTCATCTAAATACTTATTACAATCTTCATAACTATTAATTAACCAACTAGGCAATTTAGTTGCTAGATAAACTTTTTCCCTATAGCCTCCCTTCAAGACCTTGCCAAGAAGTAACTCGCTATTTCCCTGATGGTAAGAATAAGCAGTATCCAAATAGTTAACCCCATTATCCACTGCATACCTAATCATTTCGACAGCCTTTTCTTCGTCAATTTTGCTAGAATCATTTTCTAAAATTGGAAAACGCATACACCCAAAACCTTAGGCTGAAACTTTTAGATTATCCTTTGTAAAACTTCTATAATGCATAGTCTTCCCCCTTAACATTCCATTATATTGTAATAAATACTTTTTATATATTATCCTATCCTGTCACCTAATTGTCAATTAATATGTTCAAAACTTAAAAAGGAAGTCTAGTGAATATTCCACTAAACCTCCATATTTTATTCCAATTCAACAGCTCCCGTATTTAGGGCATAGTATCTTCCTTTTTGCTTCATTAAATCATCGTGGTCTCCACGCTCTATTATTTGCCCTTGTTCTAGCACCATAATGGCATTTGAATCTCTTACTGTAGATAGCCTATGGGCTATTACAAAAGTAGTTCTTCCTTCCATAAGTTTATCCATACCTTCTGATATAAGTTTTTCTGTCCTAGTATCAACTGATGAAGTAGCCTCATCTAAGATCAAAATAGTTGGATTTGCTACAGCTGCTCTAGCAATGGAAAGTAATTGTCTTTCTCCCTGAGATAGGTTTTCCCCATCTGCAGTAATCATTGTATCATAACCTTGAGGAAGGTTTTTTATGAAGTAATGGGCGTTTGCCAGCTTTGCAGCTTCTATTACTTCTTCATCTGTTGCATCAAGTCTACCGTATCTTATATTATCAGCAATCGTACCCTCAAATAGATGGACATCTTGAAGGACAATACTCATGGTACTTCTCAAATCAAATTTGTTTATCCGCCTAATATCTATACCATCATAAAGTATTTTACCTTCATTTATTTCATAAAATCTATTTATCAGGTTTGTAATAGTAGTTTTGCCTGCACCGGTGGAACCTACAAAGGCTATTTTTTGACCAGGTTTTGCATAAAGATTTATATTTTTTAGGACTCTTTGCCCTTCTACATAACCAAAACTCACATTTTCAAAGCTAATATATCCTTTTAGGGGAACTTTATCATATTCTCCATTATTCTTTGGTACCTTCCAATAGTAATTCCCCTTTTCATCCCTATGAAGTCTTACGTCACCTTCATCTACTTCTACCTCCTGGTCTAAGACGTTGAATATTCTCTCTGCGCCAGCTAAGGCTGCAAAGAGTGTATTAAACTGATTTGAAACCATAGTAATGGGTCTAGAAATTGTCCTGGTGTATTGTAAAAATGTTGCAATATTACCTACACTTAGTCTATTCTTCATTACTAAAAACGAACCAACCATGGACACAAGTGCATATAAGACAAATGACAAATTCCCCATTACAGGCATCAGCATAGTCCCATAGGTTGCTGCCTGAGTACTAGATTTTCTCAGTTCTTCATTTCTTCTAGAAAACTCGTCTATGGCACGACTCTCATAGTTAAAAACCTTAACTACTTTTTGGCCTGACATTATTTCCTCTATATAACCATTCATTTCTGCTAAGGTAGCTTGTTGATTTCGAAAATTTCTTGCAGATTTCTGTCCAATAAATTTTATGGTAATAAACATTGTAATTAACATACCTATTACTAATAATGTAAGAATTGGACTTAAGATTATCATCATAGTAAGGGTACCTATCAATGTCACTGCAGATAATACAACCTGGGACACCCCTTGTTCTAAAGACTGAGTCAACATATCAACATCATTTGTAAAAGTTGACATTAATTCTCCATGGGAATGGGTATCGAAGAAAGAAATAGGTAACTTTTCCATATGGGCAAACATTTCTTCTCGAATTCTATGAACAGTCTTTTGTGATAATCTAACCATAAAGAGGTTTCCAAGATACTGTCCAATAGAGATTAGTATTACAAAGATTCCCATAATAATTAGGTATTTAATAAATAATCCCCTATCATGGCTTTCTACTAAGGTATCTATAATAGGACTTAACATGGCATTTGCTCCTATTTGAGCAACCGAACTGACAATTATAAAGAATATTCCTCCAAAAAACAAAAATTTGTTGAATCTAAAATAACTAAATAACCTTTTTAAGGTATTAATGGGGTCCTTAGGCTTTAGTTGTTTATGTCTTCCTCTACCGTTCATTCACCGATCACCCCTCTCTGTTGTGATTCATATATTTCCCTATAAATAGGAGAAGTTTTTAGTAATGTTTCATGATCTCCCATGGACTCAATTTTCCCTTCATGCAATACAATAATCCTATCTGCATGCTGAATGGAAGATATTCTTTGGGCAATGATTATAGTAGTTATATCCTTTAATTCATTTTTAAATACTTGTTGAATTTTAGCATCAGTAGCCATATCTACAGCACTAGTTGAATCATCGAGTATTAAAATCTTAGGATATTTTAACAAGGCCCTAGCAATAGTAAGTCTTTGTTTCTGGCCTCCAGAAAAATTGTCTCCCCCTTGTTCAACCCTATGGTCTAGGCCTTCTTTATATTTTGATACAAATTCCCAGGCTTGTGCATGCTTTAAAGCTGTTATTATCTCATCATCTGTTGCATTTTCATTACCCCACTTCATATTTTCACGAATAGTACCAGAAAATAGGGTGTTTTTTTGTAATACAAAGGCCACTTGGTCTCTTAAAGCCTTGATATCATAATTTCTTACATCTTCTCCACCTACATATACTGCTCCCTCTGTTACATCGTAAAGTCTAGGAATTAACTGTACCAAGGTAGTTTTGGAAGAACCGGTTGAACCAATGATTCCTAGGGTTTCCCCAGAATCTATTTTAAAACTAATATTCTTTAAAGTCTTTTCGTTACTTCCTGGATAGATGAAACTTACATTATCAAAGACTATTGAGCCATCCCTTAGTTCCTTTATGGGTTCAGGAATTTCTTTTATTTCTGATTCAGTATTTAATATTTCTAGAATTCTTTGCATAGATGCAGATCCACGTAAAAACTGCATAAAAAACATCGAAATCATCATAAGAGAAATCATCACTTGAGTTATATAGGTAATAAAGGATATTAGTTCACCACCACCTAAGGTACCTAAGACAACTTGTTGGCCACCAAACCATAGAACAGCAATTATTGTAGAATATATTATTAGATTTAGTAAGGGCATAATTGATATTACTAGTGAAATTGCTTTCAAGGCTGTATCCCTCAAGGAATCATTTCTTTTTTTAAATTTTTCTTCTTCATATTTTTGTCTATTAAAAGATTTTACAACCCTTATACCTATTAAGTTTTCTTGAATTACTGCATTTACCCTGTCTACACGACTTTGTAGCTTTAGAAATAAGGGCCTAGCCTTATACAATATTATGGTTATTACTGCTACTGTGACAGGAATCGCCACCATAAATACCCTTGCTAGGGATGAATTTATTGTAAATGACATAATTAAGGCAAATAATAGTAAAAAAGGCGCCCTAATTGCCATTCGAAGGCTCATCATTGTAACCTGGCCAATTGTATTACAATCATTGGTGAGCCTAGTTATAAGTGAGGAAACCGTAAATTTATCAAGGTTGGCAAAGGAGAAGCTTTGAACCTTTTTAAAAGTTTCCTCTCTTATTTCAGCTGCAAACCCATAGCCTGCCCTTGCTCCACAATGGGCACTTAAAATACCGAAAGTCATACCTAAAAGGGCAGCTAAAATCATCAAAAGGCCAACCTTTATAATATAATCAATATCCCTATTTGCAATACCTACATCCACTATAAGAGACATTAAATATGGAATGACAATATCTGCTACAACTTCCAATATCATAAGTATTGGACTAAGTATGGCATATATTCTATATTTTTTCATTAAGTGAATTACCTTGTTCAATGTACCCCTCCTATTCTGATTTGTTCATTAAACAAACTTTATCGTTTATCTTATCTAGGTTATTGTTTATCTTTATTAAAAGCTTATGGAGTTTTTCTATCTCATCTTCATGAAGGCCTTCAAATATGTCTTTATATATTTTAATTACATATCCTTCATAATCTTTTATGACAGTTTTACCTAAATCAGTAACAACCAACCTATTATACCTCATGTCAGATTCCAATGGCTCTTGTTGAAGCATACCTAAATTTATTAATCTTTTTACTACACTGCTCATTGCCCCCTCTGTAAACCTCATTTGCTTTGCCAATTCTTTTTGACTAGCCTCTGGATTTTTACAAATTTTCATAACGAGAAATAATTGCCCAAAGGTCAATCCGTACTCATCTATTTTATATTGTAAAATTTGGGCTATTTTTTGATGGGTGGCTTTAAGTTGCATGGCAACATCAGTTTCCAGCATATTATACCTCCAATTACTTTAGTGTTAAAGTATTTTTTGAACAATAGTTTAATGTTAAACTATTTTTTAGTTGCTGTCAATATAGTTTTAGTATTTTTATTATCTTTACTATTTTGCCAAATTCTATGAAAAAAAGCCCTTCTAAGAAGAGCCTTAATTTTTTAGAAATGAGAATAAAAAAATTCAATTATTCCCTTAGAAATTCGCTCTGCAATTTCATCCTGATGTCCTTTATCTAATAGAAGCTTCCTGTCTAATTCATTTGATATAAATCCTGTTTCTATGATCACTCCTGGTGATAAGGTATTTCGTAAAATATAATAGTTTCCTGTGGCAGGGCTATAGTTTATGCTGATATCCATATTTTTATATGCAGAAAGATTATTTAAATTGGTTTGAATCTTCTCTGCAAGCTCTTTTCCTTTTTGGCTTCCTTCATAATAAAAGACAATGGGACCTAATTTATTTGGATTCTTTATGTAATTTACATGGATGCTAACAAAAATATCAGCACCGTTATCGTCAATTATTTTTACCCTATTTTTTAAGTCCTCACTATGGCGATTTCTGCTATTTACATCATTATCTAAAGATTCATCAACTTCCCTTGTCATGATTACAGTGGCTCCTCTTTTTATGAGTTTTTCCTTAAGTATCATACCAATTTCTAGATTTATATTCTTCTCAAGTATACCCTCAAAATTTGTCCCTCCATCTATGCCACCATGTCCAGGGTCAATAACTATCACCTTATCTTTTAAAATCTTGTACCTGCTGAGGCTTATTGTTTTTTCTATAGGATTAGAAGGCAATAAAACAATTATAAGTATGCAAATAATAAATGCAAATATGGGATGTAGTCTTTTTTCCTCCATGCCAAGATAAGTAGCAGGCTTTTTCATCAAACCACCTCTTAAACTATATACTAAATACCTTGAAACATTCTTATTTTCATATAAATAATGTATTCATATCAGTTTCAAAATATTAAATATATAGTTAATTTAATTGTTATATTATGTGCCATATAATTGATGCTCCTCTTATAAACTTTTAGGTTGCAAAGTATATGTGACAATATTTGTGTATTTTTTATGGAATTTTGAACAGACTATAAGTATGGAAGGAGGAATAATTATGAGAAAAATGGGATTATTGCCTAGATTAATGATAGCCATTATACTGGGTATAATTATAGGAAGATTTGGACCTGCTTGGATAGTTCGAATCTTAGCAACCTTCAACGGTTTATTTGGGAATTTCCTTGGTTTTGCCATTCCTTTAATAATAATTGGCTTTGTAGCCCCTGGGATAGGGGATTTAGGTCAAGAAGCTGGCAAACTATTGGCCATAACCGCTGCTATTGCATATGGCTCAACTATTTTTTCTGGCACCTTAGCTTATTTTACATCTTCTATAGTATTACCAATGTTTTTAACTACTAGGGCTTTAAACTTAGACTCAACTAATCCTGAAGAAGCCTTGCTAGCCCCATATTTTGATGTGGAAATGCCTCCAATTTTTGGGGTAATGACAGCATTATTAATTGCTTTTACCTTAGGCCTTGGTATTGCTACNGTAAAAGGAGATACTATAAAAAGCTTTATGAGGGAATTCCAGTCTATTATAGAAAAGTTAATCTCCAATATAATAATTCCCTTATTGCCACTTCATATCTTAGGTATATTTGCTAATATGACCTATGCAGGACAGGTGGCAACAATTTTATCTGTATTCGCTAGAGTATTCATAATGGTAATTTTACTCCATATAACTGTTTTAATAATTCAGTTTATAGTTGGTGGGGCTNTTGCAGGAGGGAATCCTTTTAGGTTATTGAGAAATATGATTCCTGCCTATTTAACAGCTATAGGTACCCAGTCTTCTGCAGCCACTATACCTGTTACACTGCAACAGACTAAGAAAAATGGTGTTCAGGATGAAGTAGCTGATTTTGTAATTCCCCTATGCGCTACCATCCATCTATCAGGAAGTACCATTACCTTAGTAAGTTGTTCCATGGCTATTATGATGTTAAACGGAATGGCCACTAGCTTTATAAACATGTTCCCCTTTATATTGATGCTGGGAATTACTATGGTGGCTGCTCCTGGGGTGCCTGGTGGTGCAGTTATAGCAGCCTTAGGCCTATTAGAAACAATGTTGGGCTTTTCCCCTGCTATGCTTTCCCTAATGATAGCCTTATATGTGGCCCAAGATAGCTTTGGTACTGCAACTAATGTTACTGGAGATGCTGCCATTGCCCTTATAGTAAATAAAGTTTCTGGCTATGAATTAAAAAAATAAATCCTCAGGAATTTATTCCTGAGGATTTTTGCAATAGATATACTTATTTTACTTTTGATTTTTCAACATCATAGCCCATTCT
>JGI24713J26584_10001964_pt1 | contig 14550 bp, 8 predicted proteins | sample BioPla4DNA1_FD_26584 | JGI IMG/M metagenome (IMG submission 26584) | reverse complement strand
AGCACATCACATTTCCTCATAGGTACTGTAAAAACACTGGAAACCAAACAGAAAAAATTAGCTGAAAAAGCGTTTCAATTCCTCATAGGTACTGTAAAAACCTTGTTTTTTTATCTTTTCTTCTTCCTCGAGCATGGGTTTCAATTCCTCATAGGTACTGTAAAAACGCAACAAATAACTCGGTATTTTGATCTAGTACTATATGTTTCAATTCCTCATAGGTACTGTAAAAACGAGACGCCGTGATAATTGCGCTATGCGGCAACGAGCGTTTCAATTCCTCATAGGTACTGTAAAAACCGATTACAACAGTGGTTGCTTCAATACAGAAACCCCGTTTCAATTCCTCATAGGTACTGTAAAAACCAGGTGGGATAGGAAAAACAACAGCAGAAATGAAAAAGTTTCAATTCCTCATAGGTACTGTAAAAACTTGGCAAAGGCAAAATACCTGTAACATTTTTTAGAACGTTTCAATTCCTCATAGGTACTGTAAAAACTTTGAATAGGGTCAACCGCAGTTTGAACACTATCAAGTTTCAATTCCTCATAGGTACTGTAAAAACCCATGCTACAACACTGATTGAAAATGGTGCAAACATGTTTCAATTCCTCATAGGTACTGTAAAAACAAGAAGAAAGCAGATCAGGCACTGAGCAGCCAGAAACGTTTCAATTCCTCATAGGTACTGTAAAAACCATGCCTTCACCTGCCTTTATATGCCGCCACTATAGCGTTTCAATTCCTCATAGGTACTGTAAAAACGAGCTTCGCAAAGGCGGAAACTACCTCAGCGACGCCGGTTTCAATTCCTCATAGGTACTGTAAAAACACTAAAAGTTTTGCATTTTTTCCCGATTCTGTTTCGTGTTTCAATTCCTCATAGGTACTGTAAAAACAGATAGGAAAGCAGCCAGATTCTAAAGCAGAGACTTTGTTTCAATTCCTCATAGGTACTGTAAAAACCCAGCAACAAGCTGTAGCTTTTCATAGACTGAAACATGTTTCAATTCCTCATAGGTACTGTAAAAACAGAAAAAATATCCACGTCTGAAAATTCAGACGAATTAGTTTCAATTCCTCATAGGTACTGTAAAAACTGAACACGAGGCTACGTACGACAAGATGTGTCTGGTGTTTCAATTCCTCATAGGTACTGTAAAAACTCAATATTGATAATATAAATATATATATGTTACAATGGTTTCAATTCCTCATAGGTACTGTAAAAACACTGGCTTTTTATCTTTATCAAAGGTATTTTGAAGTATGTTTCAATTCCTCATAGGTACTGTAAAAACTGATCTCATCTATATAAACACAGCCATATTGTCCACCGTTTCAATTCCTCATAGGTACTGTAAAAACCATATCCCTCCCTCGGATTCTTTTCTGCTATCGACAGTTTCAATTCCTCATAGGAACTGTAAAAACAGAAAATTTATGGCTTATAACACTTGACACAAAAAAGTTTCAATTCCTCATAGGTACTGTAAAAACCCAATTTGCTTTGTCCAAGTGAATCCTTGGACAGAGGTTTCAATTCCTCATAGGTACTGTAAAAACCAATGGCGTTCACTTCTTTTGCGAATTCGGACTTTTGTTTCAATTCCTCATAGGTACTGTAAAAACATGCGATTAGAGATAAAAGAAGTTGAAGTTGAAGGATGTTTCAATTCCTCATAGGTACTGTAAAAACCGGGGAATTCTTTTTTTTCTCCCCGTTTCCACTTTAGTTTCAATTCCTCATAGGTACTGTAAAAACAGAATGCAGCGAAGGAAATGACACTAGAACAAGCAATGTTTCAATTCCTCATAGGTACTGTAAAAACATGTGACATGAATGTGACATGAGAGGTTCAAAGTCCGGTTTCAATTCCTCATAGGTACTGTAAAAACAAGCAAAAACACAGTCGTTACAGTCGGCGAAAAGAATTGTTTCAATTCCTCATAGGTACTGTAAAAACAGGGGACATTTTCACGTCTTGATTTAGCCGTTGATGAGTTTCAATTCCTCATAGGTACTGTAAAAACGAGTATTTGAAAGTGTTTGCACAGAGACTAAGAGCTTGTTTCAATTCCTCATAGGTACTGTAAAAACAGAGGTGATATTATGTATAAAGTAATAGCATACAAGTTTCAATTCCTCATAGGTACTGTAAAAACCAGATATTCTGTTATTAGAAAAACTCCTCCGTGCTTGTTTCAATTCCTCATAGGTACTGTAAAAACACTCAAATCAAAACATACCATCTTATATTGGAGAAAGTTTCAATTCCTCATAGGTACTGTAAAAACGTTCACTATTGATGAGGATACAAAAAACCTTTGCAAAGTTTCAATTCCTCATAGGTACTGTAAAAACAATTCAAATTCCTTGGATTCATAACGTTTTTTCTCAGTGTTTCAATTCCTCATAGGTACTGTAAAAACTTAGCCTTCTCGATAGCAGTCTTTGTTGCGCCTTGGTGTTTCAATTCCTCATAGGTACTGTAAAAACTGGCCGGGGCTAAGGACATATTCGCTGAGGTCGTATAGTTTCAATTCCTCATAGGTACTGTAAAAACATAAACAAAAATTTCTTAAACACATTCCAAACCTCCTGTTTCAATTCCTCATAGGTACTGTAAAAACTTCTAAGGAGGTAAATTTTTATGTTGGCACTGGTTTGTTTCAATTCCTCATAGGTACTGTAAAAACGTGACCGTTCAAGTTCTACAGTTGGACGTTTAGATTGTTTCAATTCCTCATAGGTACTGTAAAAACTAAAACCAACATCATTTGAAGTATGCTTTACAACCCTGTTTCAATTCCTCATAGGTACTGTAAAAACAGAAGAAAGAAGACAAGCTAGATTAAGAAAAGAGTTTCAATTCCTCATAGGTACTGTAAAAACACTGATGTTGGCTCTGTGATTCCTACAACAGTTTTAGAGTTTCAATTCCTCATAGGTACTGTAAAAACAATAAAAACCCTTGACGAAAAAATGGAGAGGCTGCGGTTTCAATTCCTCATAGGTACTGTAAAAACCCTTGGTATTGAAAGACCTCAGGGAGGCACTCCTAGTTTCAATTCCTCATAGGTACTGTAAAAACATGCAACATTGTTTACAATTTTACTTGTACAGCTACGTTTCAATTCCTCATAGGTACTGTAAAAACTGGGAAGCAAAGAATGCACCTAAACCAAAAGCGAGGGAGTTTCAATTCCTCATAGGTACTGTAAAAACCCATCAATGGCGGCAGAATTGCACTTATGACATTGTGTTTCAATTCCTCATAGGTACTGTAAAAACCCATCAATGGCGGCAGAATTGCACTTATGACATTGTGTTTCAATTCCTCATAGGTACTGTAAAAACCCGATCACTATGGTTTTGCGCCAGTGGTATTTGTCGAGTTTCAATTCCTCATAGGTACTGTAAAAACGCTTCAATACTGAAAAACCTAAGCTGAAGTTCTTTGAGTTTCAATTCCTCATAGGTACTGTAAAAACCATTGGACCTGAAAACGGCTTTGAGGCAGAGCGTTCAGAGTTTCAATTCCTCATAGGTACTGTAAAAACTCTATCGCCTCTTTTCCATGGAGTATTATTTTTCACAGTTTCAATTCCTCATAGGTACTGTAAAAACGCATAATAGCTTTAGTTACTTGGTCATCTGTGTCATGTTTCAATTCCTCATAGGTACTGTAAAAACCGTCATAATGCCATCTTCCGGGGTTATGTATATCATGTTTCAATTCCTCATAGGTACTGTAAAAACCATGAATTTAATCCTATCTTGTACAATCCTGATTTGCGTTTCAATTCCTCATAGGTACTGTAAAAACTTTCTATGTATGATAGGAAACACTGTATCACTCTCTGTTTCAATTCCTCATAGGTACTGTAAAAACCATCTACAAGGGAAAAATTATCAAAATATATAGTCGTGTTTCAATTCCTCATAGGTACTGTAAAAACTGCCTCAGCAATGAGGCAGTTGGGCGGAGATACGTCGTTTCAATTCCTCATAGGTACTGTAAAAACTATTACCTCTTTTCCCGGAATCGTTACGAGGAAAAATGTTTCAATTCCTCATAGGTACTGTAAAAACCTGGGATGGGAGGACAGCAGAAATGAAAGTTTATGAGTTTCAATTCCTCATAGGTACTGTAAAAACGTACTTTGTTTCCTTTCCCGCAAAGTTGCGGAATAGTTTCAATTCCTCATAGGTACTGTAAAAACGTATCCGTAGAATACCTTTGTGGAGAAGACGTTAATGTTTCAATTCCTCATAGGTACTGTAAAAACTTTTCTTTTTATTTTTTTAACATAGCGCAAATATATAGTTTCAATTCCTCATAGGTACTGTAAAAACTCACCTTTTTTATTTTTAATTTCCCTGCCAATTGCTTGTTTCAATTCCTCATAGGTACTGTAAAAACCCTTTTGATTTTCGGTATATGTTCATACCGGGCGGGGTTTCAATTCCTCATAGGTACTGTAAAAACCATATGAAGTAAGGCGATATGTTGAGTATTGGTAGTTTCAATTCCTCATAGGTACTGTAAAAACGATATCCGAAATTGAAAGTGCAAACGAATTACAACTTGTTTCAATTCCTCATAGGTACTGTAAAAACTTTATTTATAGCCTGTAAAGGCTTTATTTTTTTGCTTGTTTCAATTCCTCATAGGTACTGTAAAAACGGTTGACACTAAAATGGAGGCACTTGTATTAGTTGGGTTTCAATTCCTCATAGGTACTGTAAAAACATGGACTTCTAGAAATGATCGTAGTTATGTCGGTTCAAGTTTCAATTCCTCATAGGTACTGTAAAAACGGTGACTTCAACAGCGGTGACTTCAACGTTGGTAATTAGTTTCAATTCCTCATAGGTACTGTAAAAACTAAACAGAGATGCAAGAAAAGAAATGGAGAAATCACTGTTTCAATTCCTCATAGGTACTGTAAAAACGGTTTTCTCTTCTTCTAAACACTTTCTGCAACGGTTGGTTTCAATTCCTCATAGGTACTGTAAAAACGGGTTTGAACGAAATCATAGACGCCGCCAAGCAAGGGTTTCAATTCCTCATAGGTACTGTAAAAACGAATTGTAATCGACCAACAGAAGAAAAGGTTGTTTAGTTTCAATTCCTCATAGGTACTGTAAAAACATGTAGCTGTCGCTGTCTTACTGGGGAGTGTTGGCACGTTTCAATTCCTCATAGGTACTGTAAAAACGGGCAGACAATAAATCACCCCCTTATTTTGTAGCCCGGTTTCAATTCCTCATAGGTACTGTAAAAACTTGCTTAATTTTTATGATTGTACATACGACGTTGAAACGAGTTTCAATTCCTCATAGGTACTGTAAAAACGGATATAGGTTTATCCATAATAGCTTAACCGACAACGGTTTCAATTCCTCATAGGTACTGTAAAAACTTTTAGAGTGGGTGTGGAAGAAAATACCCGGTATAAACGTTTCAATTCCTCATAGGTACTGTAAAAACTGACTACATGCCAATGGCCCTAGCAACCAAAGAACTGTTTCAATTCCTCATAGGTACTGTAAAAACCGTTTAGGGGTTTATACAACGGTAACAATTTCGAGAGTTTCAATTCCTCATAGGTACTGTAAAAACTCTCGGAAATCTCTACATCACATTTACTTGGTACTAAGTTTCAATTCCTCATAGGTACTGTAAAAACCTTTTATATTTTGCGAAAGGAGGTTGAATAGTGTCCATGTTTCAATTCCTCATAGGTACTGTAAAAACTTAAGCGAGCGATGCTGCAAAATGCGGCGTCGATTAGTTTCAATTCCTCATAGGTACTGTAAAAACCACCTATTGAAGAAGATACTGTAGTTGCATTTTTGTTGTTTCAATTCCTCATAGGTACTGTAAAAACGTATATATGTAATTAAAAATGAAATAGGGAGGGTTTTGTTTCAATTCCTCATAGGTACTGTAAAAACAAGAAACCATAGTTTTTTTCATCAAAACACCACCTTGTTTCAATTCCTCATAGGTACTGTAAAAACATTTACAAAAAATATGTTTGAGCAGGCATTAGAAAACAGTTTCAATTCCTCATAGGTACTGTAAAAACTAAATGTAATAACCGAGTTAGTGCTACAGTTTACATGTTTCAATTCCTCATAGGTACTGTAAAAACAAAAATTACCTGTTTAAATATGTAGGGTGCATCTTTAGTTTCAATTCCTCATAGGTACTGTAAAAACTGGAGGATTATATCCCAGCTCTATTTTTTAGTGGCTGTTTCAATTCCTCATAGGTACTGTAAAAACAGAAGAAATTGAAGCTAGTGGCACTTACAATTTGACGTTTCAATTCCTCATAGGTACTGTAAAAACGATGAAGAGGCCATTATCTATACAGGTGAAAACATCGGTTTCAATTCCTCATAGGTACTGTAAAAACCAAAGACAACAACACGTTACATCCCAAAACTTATTATGTTTCAATTCCTCATAGGTACTGTAAAAACTAGACGAAGGACAACAAACACTATACGATCTTTTTGGTTTCAATTCCTCATAGGTACTGTAAAAACACGTGCCCGCGGCGCACCTTCCGAGACTGTCCAGGTGGTTTCAATTCCTCATAGGTACTGTAAAAACTTGAGCAGTAAATAGTCCTGTAGATGTAGCAAACGCTGGGTTTCAATTCCTCATAGGTACTGTAAAAACCATGATATAGAATTTACCTATATCATCGAAATGGATGGGTTTCAATTCCTCATAGGTACTGTAAAAACGTGGAAATACCACAACCTTTTGATAAATCTAACATATTGTTTCAATTCCTCATAGGTACTGTAAAAACAAAACCCAGGGGTTTTCAATTCTTTGTTCATAATTCTGGTTTCAATTCCTCATAGGTACTGTAAAAACGGATAAAAAGAGAAATGCACCTGTAAAATTTCTTACGTTTCAATTCCTCATAGGTACTGTAAAAACTGGTTCTGTGATAGTGGAAGGTTTAACAAAGTATCTGTTTCAATTCCTCATAGGTACTGTAAAAACAAGTAGAAGAATTTTTAAAAGAAGAAAATTTAGGAAGTTTCAATTCCTCATAGGTACTGTAAAAACGCGCGTGCTATCCTGCCCTGGAGAGGGCGCACATGCTCGTTTCAATTCCTCATAGGTACTGTAAAAACTAACAGGCTGATTATCCGGTTTATCTTTACAGGCTGGTTTCAATTCCTCATAGGTACTGTAAAAACTTTTAGAGGCAAGGGAATTGAACCAATTTTGGACTTCATGTTTCAATTCCTCATAGGTACTGTAAAAACTTTGGCTTGGTTATCATCGAGCCATTTTATTTTACAAGTTTCAATTCCTCATAGGTACTGTAAAAACCAATGTAGGTGCTTTTACCTTTTACCTCTTGTTTTGGTTTCAATTCCTCATAGGTACTGTAAAAACTGGCTTCTTTCAGTTTTCGAGGAATCGGAACGCCCAGTTTCAATTCCTCATAGGTACTGTAAAAACGAAATCTACGATAACGCTAGAGTTTATGATAATGCCCGTTTCAATTCCTCATAGGTACTGTAAAAACAGACGTGTAAACGTTCCCTCAACATCAATTATCTTTCGTTTCAATTCCTCATAGGTACTGTAAAAACTAGTATCAATCCTTATTGATGAAGTTTTTTCTTCTTAGTTTCAATTCCTCATAGGTACTGTAAAAACAATAACTTCTTCATGCTTACCACCTCCCATATAGTCGTTTCAATTCCTCATAGGTACTGTAAAAACTATCTTTATTTGTGCCTGAAGAAGGTTATTTTCAGAAGTTTCAATTCCTCATAGGTACTGTAAAAACACTTAATTATGGTATCCATTTTATCTTCTATTCCCAGTTTCAATTCCTCATAGGTACTGTAAAAACTTTACGTCTCAAATTGTAAAATTCTTTTTTTACAATATGTTTCAATTCCTCATAGGTACTGTAAAAACTTTCTGTGAAGCCCGTTTTATAGATGGGATTTGCAGAGTTTCAATTCCTCATAGGTACTGTAAAAACCAATAATATAACATTGGTTAAAAATGATCTTGAAGAGTTTCAATTCCTCATAGGTACTGTAAAAACCAATAATATAACATTGGTTAAAAATGATCTTGAAGAGTTTCAATTCCTCATAGGTACTGTAAAAACGATAAAAAAAACCTCTTACTAAATCATAAAACTTAGAGTTTCAATTCCTCATAGGTACTGTAAAAACTATTTTAGCTTTTTGTAAAATACATCAAAATCCTTAGTTTCAATTCCTCATAGGTACTGTAAAAACTTTTTGTGATACACCTTTTTTAAAACCTAAAAATATGTTTCAATTCCTCATAGGTACTGTAAAAACCTGGCAGAACAAAAATAGAATTATATAAACCTGGTTATGTTTCAATTCCTCATAGGTACTGTAAAAACACTGTTCACCAGTCCCTGCCATGTTATCCGATCGTGTTTCAATTCCTCATAGGTACTGTAAAAACAGGCTTGGAAATGAGAATAGAAAAAATTACAAACCTGTTTCAATTCCTCATAGGTACTGTAAAAACTATTAATTATATATGATATTATATATAATGAAAATAGTTTCAATTCCTCATAGGTACTGTAAAAACTTACAGGCTTTAAATAAAAAGTTATATTTTCATGTTTGTTTCAATTCCTCATAGGTACTGTAAAAACTAATTTAATTTATAATAATGACTTAATTACAAATGAGTTTCAATTCCTCATAGGTACTGTAAAAACTTTTATATGCTTTAATTCAGTAAAGAATAACAGCTAGTTTCAATTCCTCATAGGTACTGTAAAAACGTTAGCCTCAAAATCAACTCTTCCATTAGATACCCCTAGTTTCAATTCCTCATAGGTACTGTAAAAACTTCTGACATAATTCATTTAAGGGATGATTATAACGAGTTTCAATTCCTCATAGGTACTGTAAAAACCTGTTCACCCATTCCCGCCGTGTTAATCCGATATTGTGTTTCAATTCCTCATAGGTACTGTAAAAACCTGTTATTGAAGGTATTACGAATATAACAAGTGGGAGTTTCAATTCCTCATAGGTACTGTAAAAACTCATCACTTTTCATTTTCAAAAAATCTGATATAATAGTTTCAATTCCTCATAGGTACTGTAAAAACGTTCGTCTACAACATCTAAAAGGTTAAGTTTACGAAGTTTCAATTCCTCATAGGTACTGTAAAAACAAAAATGACAGAGATATTAAAACAAGAGCAAAAGTTTCAATTCCTCATAGGTACTGTAAAAACAAAAGACGGAAGCTACACATTCCCATCTTCTTCTTAGTTTCAATTCCTCATAGGTACTGTAAAAACCAAGGAAAAATCTCCGCCGATGAATTGATAAACGAAGTTTCAATTCCTCATAGGTACTGTAAAAACTATCTTATCATTATGGAGTAATAGATGGTCTTGCTAGTTTCAATTCCTCATAGGTACTGTAAAAACTCATTAAATCACCCCTTCCAACACCCATTTCACCAGAGTTTCAATTCCTCATAGGTACTGTAAAAACTCAATTGAATTCGTGTATTAGTATCCTTTATCACTTTGTTTCAATTCCTCATAGGTACTGTAAAAACTCTGTCTAATCCGGTATTGGTAAAATTCGAGGAAATGTTTCAATTCCTCATAGGTACTGTAAAAACGCGACAGAGAAAGAGGCTACAGTCTAGTGGAAAGAAAGTTTCAATTCCTCATAGGTACTGTAAAAACAACAGAATAAAAAATCCTAAAAGTATTTCTGGCTATGTTTCAATTCCTCATAGGTACTGTAAAAACTGATGTTGACAAGCTTAAAGATATTTATGATTCTCAGTTTCAATTCCTCATAGGTACTGTAAAAACTTTTGCCAGGAACGATTTGTAGACGGACAATGTAAAGTTTCAATTCCTCATAGGTACTGTAAAAACTACCATCTACAGGTAATAAAATGAAAACCAAAATTTCGTTTCAATTCCTCATAGGTACTGTAAAAACTAGTTTAACTTATTACAACAAAATTTTAAAAAAAGTGTTTCAATTCCTCATAGGTACTGTAAAAACTTTCCGTCATCATCAAGTAAATCAGTTAGATAGCTGCAGTTTCAATTCCTCATAGGTACTGTAAAAACAAATAACTAATTTAACTATAGAATCAGAAGGGATATGTTTCAATTCCTCATAGGTACTGTAAAAACAAATAACTAATTTAACTATAGAATCAGAAGGGATATGTTTCAATTCCTCATAGGTACTGTAAAAACAGCGCCTCTTATTGTCCAAAAATAATTCTTGCAGTTGTTTCAATTCCTCATAGGTACTGTAAAAACAAAGTTATTTACACGAAGGGAGAGAGGATTTGGAAAGTTTCAATTCCTCATAGGTACTGTAAAAACTGAAATTTTCTTTTCCATATTTATCATATGCTCTTTGGTTTCAATTCCTCATAGGTACTGTAAAAACTCGGTAAGGGTGCGGACAATTTTGCCAGGTTGGGCGGTTTCAATTCCTCATAGGTACTGTAAAAACCATGAAGAAGTTATTTATATTTACTACTATTATATTCAGTTTCAATTCCTCATAGGTACTGTAAAAACACCTAAATTAGTAGCCATAATCCATTACCACCTTTCAGTTTCAATTCCTCATAGGTACTGTAAAAACGAGGCTAATTTTTTACATCCTAATTGTCGCCATAACCGTTTCAATTCCTCATAGGTACTGTAAAAACTCTTTATGTCTTGCAAGGTTTCTTTTCATGGAAGCTAGTTTCAATTCCTCATAGGTACTGTAAAAACAGTTCAGACAATACCGAAAAAGATATTGGATTTAAAAAGTTTCAATTCCTCATAGGTACTGTAAAAACCCGTAGGCATCGCATGACGCCTACATTCATATTTTAACCTCATGTAATATAAAAAGTCAAGTAAGGCAGGAGAAAAAACTGCAAAGCCGGAAGGAAACTGCATTTGACGCAAAAAAATGAAAGTTGTCGACCCCCGGGGTTTTTTACGCTATCGGACATCGACAAATTTTCAAAAATATATTTATGTGCTTTAACTACATTTACANTTACACTAATTATTATACAACAGAAATGTATATGTGAAAAATTACCTGACATTATAACGGATTAAAAATAACAATTGGTGTAATAATAAACTTAAAATTGGAGGTTGATTAAATTGACTGTTGCTTCACAAGTTAAACAAACTTTAGCAAATTTAAAAGGTATTCAGGGGACTTTAGGGATATACTCTGTCAAATCACAGGATGAAGAAACAAAAACCGTCTTTAATGAAGCAATAAACACTATAAACGGCATCGTAGAAGATTTGGAAAAAAGAATTCAAACTTTAGAATTTGAAGAACCCCAATATGAAGGAAACTAATGGGTGATGCTATGCAGGAATGNATTGAAATACTATTAAGATCTTTTTCATTGCTGGTTTTAGTTTTATTTTCAGCCAGAGTTATAGGCAAAAAAAACATGGCAAATGTGACCCCCTTTACTTTTATGAGCTATATAGCAATTGCAGTTATATCTGCTTTAATATCAACAAAAGTTATAAAAAATATCGCCTTTGGATTTATTGCTTTAGGAGTGTGGGTTTTACTTCCTGTTGCAATAGATTATCTTTCAATAAAAAGTAAATTGATTCACGATATTGTAATTGGAAAAGGGACAGTACTTATTAAAAACGGTAAAATTATGGAAGAAAACTTGCTTAGGGCAAGAATAACCGGGGAAGAACTTTTAAGGGATTTAAGGTCTAAAAATGTTTTTAACTTAGCTGATGTGGAATTTGCACTTATGGAATCAAATGGTGAAATAAATGTATTTATGAAAAGTGATAAAAAGCCCTTAACTGCCCATGATATAGGCAAAAAAGTTGCTCCCCGGTCAGAATCTCAAACGGTNATACTGGACGGAACTCCTTTAAATGAGCCATTAACATCTTTAGGACTTAATCAGGGATGGTTAAAAACCCAGCTGGATAAAATGGGGGTATCCATTGACAATGTTTTTATAGGACAGGTGGATTCATCTGGGGATCTGTATGTTGACCTTTTTGACGATTCCATAAATATACCGCAGCCAAAAGTTAAGGAAATGCTGTATGCAAACTTAGAAAAGTGTCATGCTGATTTTATGAAATATGCCCTTGAAACCAAAAATGAAGAGGCTAAAAATATGTATNAGAAAAATGAACAAAAATTAAAAGAGTTAAAGGAAAAATTAGAACCCTACTTATTAAGGTAAACAATAACTTTATTAAAGGTAAACAATAACATTAAGGCAAGCAATAGCATTAATTAAACGATAACATTAAAAAAGGTGAGCAACATAAGGGGACAATAACACTAAAACAGACAATAAAATAGGCAACAATATTAATGTAACGATTGCATTAAAACAAACAATAACATAATGGAGCGATAACAATAAAACATACAATAACATTAATGCAGACAATTACTACTACACAAAACAATAATTACCTAAACAATACTACGCAATTAGAAGGTGGATAATATGTCAGATAAAAAGAAGAAAAAACTTACACCAACCCAGCAGGAATATCAACAACTGGCAAAGTCAAAAGAGCCAAAACGTCCTATAGTACTAAATACAGTTAAAGCCTTTTTTACTGGAGGATTGATATGCACCCTCGGACAGGCAATTAAAACGGTGTTTGTTAACTATTTTGGATTTACAGAGGAAACCGCATCCAACCCTACTTCGGCGGTGCTGATTTTTATTTCTGCACTTATTACATCCTTAGGATTTTACGACCATATTGCACAGTGGGCAGGGGCAGGGACTGCAGTACCTGTTACCGGGTTTGCCAATACAATTACTTCGGCTGCTTTAGAGCATAGGACTGAAGGATATGTGTTGGGAGTGGGAGGGAATATGTTTAAAATTGCCGGACCGGTTATTGTATTCGGCGTTTTTTCAGCCTTTGTTGTAGCAATTATAAAACTGATAATTCAAGGGTTAGGAGGGATGTAATTGTTGCAGGGCCGTCAAACATGGGTTTTTGAATCAAAACCTGTTATTGCAGGAAGTGCAGCGGTTGGAGGGCCTTTTGAATCAAAATGTGCTTTAGCAGATGATTTTGATATGTTCAGTGAAGATTTATGGCTTGGGCAGGACAGTTTTGAAAAGGCGGAAAGAAAGCTTTTAGAACATGCCTGTGAGATAGCCATAAAAAAGGCCGGAGTCAAAAAAGAAGATGTTGAATTTTTTTTTAGCGGCGATTTAATAAACCAGATAATATCAAGCAGCTTTACTGCCCGTACATTGGGAATACCGTATTTAGGCATTTTCGGTGCCTGCTCAAGTTCTGTGGAAGGGCTGGCTCTGGCTTCTATTTTAGTGGACGGCAATTTTGCAAATAATGCCCTGGCGGCTACCTCCAGTCACAATGCAGCATGCGAAAAGCAATATAGATACCCTACAGAGTATGGGGCTCAAAAACCTCCTACTGCACAGTGGACAGTTACAGGAGCCGGAGCAGCTTTAGTTGCCCGGGAGGGAGAAGGACCAAGGGTTGTATGTGCCACTATCGGACGTGTTGTGGATATGGGACTTTCCGATCCCTTTAATATGGGGGCGGCTATGGCACCGGCAGCGGTGGATACAATTTCAGCCCATATGAGGGATTTAAATATTGATTTATCAGATTATGATATTATTGCCACAGGGGATTTGGGAAGAGTGGGGCATGAAATTGCCAAAGAATTATTAAAAAAGCATGGTATCAGCCTGCCGGAAGAAAAGTTTACCGACTGCGGCAAGATTATATATAAGGATGAGCAACCTGTTTTTTCAGGTGGAAGTGGTTGTGGATGTGCAGCAGTAACTACCTATGGACATTTTATAAACAGAATGAAAAAAGGCGAGTTGAAAAAAATCCTGGTGGTAGCAACAGGTGCTCTGTTGTCTCCTATGTCATACCAGCAAAAAGAGTTTATCCCATGTATTGCTCATGCAGTTTCTTTAGAAATGTAATACAAGATGCAATATAAGGAGGTTTATAAAAATGCAAAGCTATATCTGGGCGTTTTTAATCGGAGGTCTTATTTGTGCGATAGGACAAATTTTAATGGACGGCTTTAAACTAACTCCTGCCCACACCATGTGTACTTTTGTTGTTTTAGGGGCAATTTTAGGAGGTTTAGGACTTTATGAACCTCTTATTAAATTTGCCGGAGCAGGGGCTTCAGTTCCAATTAGCAGTTTTGGGTACTCCCTGGTAAGAGGTGCCCTTTTAGAAGCAGAAAAGACAGGCATTGTAGGGGTGCTTACAGGTATTTTTGAAATAACCAGCGCCGGTATTTCCTCTGCAATAATTTTTGGATTTATAAGTTCATTGATTTTCAGACCTAAAGGCTGATTATTTGATATAATGGCTGTTTATTTTGATAAGAGAAGGGAGGTGGAGAGAATAAATGACGGTGGAAACCCAAATGCAGCAGGCCATAGCAGGTATTCAAAGTGCTGCAGCGACAAT
>JGI24713J26584_10001959_pt1 | contig 14600 bp, 12 predicted proteins | sample BioPla4DNA1_FD_26584 | JGI IMG/M metagenome (IMG submission 26584) | reverse complement strand
AATTATAACTACATTAAGTAATTTAGCTTATTCTTAAACAACTCAATCAAATCTTTTTTATAGAATACCCATATAATTATTAGATATACAATTATATATACTAATAACCCAATGTACCAATTAACTATAACTCCTAATGCAATAAAAGAAGCTATTAGAGTCAATTGACATAAATTTAACTTTAGTAAATTTATATTTAATTTCTTAGTAAAGAAAGTATCCGTAAATATCATCCATATCACAAAGGAAAGCAGAGATGCTAAGGCTATTCCCATCATGCTTTTCATAACATAATAAAATATAACATTAGTTATAAACCCTGTAGCTAAAGCAAATATATTATTAATTGTAAATTCCTTTTGATATCCCATAACCTTATAAAAGTTGAAGGATACAATAATTATTTGACAACTAATTAATACTGTAGGAATCAAAACNAATAGTATAGGAATAGACTCCTTATATTGAGGCAAAAAACTATTAATTATAGGAACAAAAATATAATATATACTTATTGCCAATCCCATTAAAAAGAATAAAACTAATTTTGTTCTAAAATATATCTGCCCTCTCTTCTCTTCTTTAGCTCTTGAAAGATAGGGATAAACAACGGTAGTAATAGCGGAAAAAAGCACATTAAATAAATTTAAAATTGAAATTACAAATGAATATATAGCAAAGTCTCTCAAAGTAAAGAAATAGTCCACAAACATTCTGTCTAGACCTAGAATAAGTTTAGACATCAGATTACCAACCATTACAAAGAAACCTATTAAAATTAGCTCTTTAAATTCAGTGAATTTAATAGTATTTTTAGCCAAAACATTTCCAGCAACTTCTTTATTAGTTCGTAGAAAAAATAGAAATGTAATTAAATTTATAAAAGTTTGCCCTACTACCAAGAACATAAAACTATTTAGGTTAAATACCAGTACAGTAATACATAAAATTAAATATGCTATTTTTGATAAACTCAATACCTTAGCATATATATTAAATCTTCTAGTAAATTGATTAATAAAATCAAAAAAAGTGTTAAGATTTAAAATAAAAGTATTTATCCCTATAAAAACAAAGACGCTTTTTCTGTTAATATCTTTAATAAAAAATAAAGCAATGATAGTTATTATTAATGCTATGGTAATCTGGAACTTAGCCAAAATATTAAAATAGGCCTTGAACTTATCTTTTGGTATATCCTCATAATCATAATTACCATACTTTACATATATTCCGTCATTAAATCCAAAATGCATTATTCCTACATAAGTAATATAAAATGTAAAAATCCTTAGATAACCGTACTGTTCCATATTAAGAAATTTAGGCAGTATGAATGCAGTAATAAAACCTGTTGCCAGACTTACCATATTAGCTGTAAAAGTTCTTATTAAATCTTTAACTCGACGATCTCGTATTTGAAATTTTCTACTCATAATTCTCCTTATTCATCTTAATATTATTGCTTTTTAATTCTTTTCTTTATCGTCTTTAAATAAAACACTAATGTTCCAGGCAAAGCATTAGATAATCTTGTTTTTATATCTAATTTGTAATTTAATTGGATTTCTTTTTTAGTTATCTTTGCTAGTATTTTTTCGAGTCTCTCTTTATCTTCATTTACTATTTTTTTATATCTTTTAAGAAAATACTTTTTTGCTGCATTATACTCTTTAGCTGTTTCAGAAGTTAACTGCCAGTAATTTCTAGATAGATTGCTTTTATGAATTCTATAATCGATTAAAGTTTCATGAATATATCCAATCTTTTTATAGATAGAAAACATCAAAGCAATATAATAGTCATGCTCTATTATTTCACTTGGAATAGGAAAGACCTTCTCAACGATATTTCTTTCATTTACAAAACACATTACATTAGAAGAAAACTTAGTCTGTCTTAAGCAAAAATCTTGAAAACTAGCGTAATTTCTATTAAAGTTAGTAAGCCTATATTCTGAATCAAATATTACCTTACCATCACTGTCAATTAACCGTCTATCTGAAAAACAACATATGACATCTTGATTTGCTTGTAAATAGTTTACTTGCTTAGTTATTTTATCAGTATGCCAAACATCATCATGATCTGCCAATAGTATATAGTCTCCTCTTGCTTCAGTTACCCCTCGATTAATATTAGCTGTTAGCCCTTGAGTTTCAGAATTAACATGCAGTTTCACAGACAAATTTCCACTACGTTCTTTAATCCACTCTTTTATTAGATCAACGGATTTATCCGTTGATCCATCATCTATAATTAACAGCTCTATATTCTTATATGTTTGATTAGCAACTGAGTCTAACATGTCTAGAATATATTTTTCATCATTATATACTGGTAAAATAACTGTTGCCAATTTATCATTCATTTAAGATTTCCTTTCACTTCTTTAACTTCCATTCAATGAACTTTCTTATTCCTTCTCTAAACTCCGTAGAAGGTGCATAACCTAGTACCTGTTTAGATTTACTTATATCTGCATTAGTCCTATTTACATCACCAGGCTGCATTGGCATAACTTTTAGTTTTGCCTTAATTCCCAACTCTTCTTCTATAGTTTCTACCATTTCCTTAAGTGATATTGTTGATGATTCACCTAAATTAAATACATCAAATTTCTTCTCAGGTTTATCTATCCACTGAATAGTTTTAATTATACCATCGAGAATGTCAGTAATGTAAGTATAATCTCTTTGAGTTGAGCCATCACCATAGAAAGGTATTTCTTTATTTTCAAGCATTAAGTTAGTGAATTTATGTATAGCTAAATCTGGTCTTTGCCTTGGCCCATACACTGTAAAAAATCTTAAACATGCTACACTTATATCATACAAGGAATAATATGTATGACATAACAATTCACCTGCTTTCTTAGTAGCAGCATAGGGTGATATAGGGTTATCTACAAAGTCTGATTCTGAAAAAGGTACTTTTTTATTATTTCCATATACAGACGAACTTGAAGCGAATATAAACTTCTTTACTCCATAGGTTTTGCAAGCTTCTAAAAGGTTTAAAGTCCCCATGATATTCACATCATAATACAGTTCAGGCTTATCAATAGAATATCTTACACCTGCCATTGCAGCTAAATGAATAACAATGTCTAAGCCCTTAGTAAATATATCTTTTACCACTTGTTTATCTCGTATATCCCCTTCTATTACTTCCAATCGCTCTTCAGGTATATTTGAATTCCTCATTAACAATTTAACTTCACTAATATTGTTCCTTTTAATTTGTGGATCATAGTAATCATTAAAATTATCTAAGATAGTAACCTTATTACCAGCTTTCAAGAGACTCTCGCACAAATTAGAACCTATAAATCCAGCCCCACCAGTAACTAAAAAATGCTTCATACCTTTTCTCTCCTTATCGACCAACGGATATGTATATGAATCCATAGCTTTCAACTGTATCCTTTTTATATATGTTTCTTAAATCAAAGAAATAGTTATCTTTCATATTTTCCTTAACCTTCTGTAAATTAAGATTTCTAAATTGATTCCATTCTGTTAAAATAACCACTGCATCAGAATCTTTCATGGCTGCATATTCGTCAGAACAATATTCTATTTTATCTCCCACATGTTCCAATCTCCACACAGCTTCTCTATGTGCTTGTGGGTCATAAGCCTTAAATCTTGCTCCCCTTTTTGCCAGCTCAGTAATAATGGTTATAGCAGGAGCTTCTCTCATATCATCTGTATTTGGTTTAAAGGCTAATCCTAATATTGCTATAGTCTTATTAGAAACATCACCCATTGCACTTATTATCTTATCTACCATTCTTAATTTTTGTCTTTCATTTGCTTTTATGGTTGATTCAACGATAGATAAGCAACAGCCATTATCCTTAGCAATTCTAGCCAAAGCTTGTGTATCCTTAGGGAAACAGCTTCCACCATATCCTGGACCTGCATGTAAGAACTTTGCTCCTATTCTACCATCCATTCCCATGCCCTTTGATACTTGTTGGATATTAGCTCCAACCTTTTCGCATAATTCAGTCAGCTCATTTACAAAGGCAATCTTAGTTGCTAAAAAAGCATTTGAAGCATACTTTACCAGCTCAGCAGTTTCTATATTACATATCAAAAATGGTGTTTCATTTATGTAAAGTACTCTATATACTTCTTTCATAATCTCAATAGCTTTTTGAGATTCTGCACCAATTACCACCCTATCTGGATGAGTAAAATCTTGTATTGCTGCTCCTTCTCTCAGGAATTCTGGATTTGAAACAACATCGAATTCATAATCAACGCCTCGTTCAGCAAGCACTTTCTTAATGGTCTCCTTAACTTTTTGACCAGTACCTACTGGCACAGTTGATTTATCAACTATAACCTTGTATGAGTTCATATATTTTCCTATAGTATTTGCTACATCCATAACATATTTCAAATCTGCACTACCATCCTCTGCTGGTGGAGTGCCTACAGCAATAAATATTACAGTATTTTTTTCAATAGCCTTCTTTAAATCTGTTGTAAAAGACAATCTTTTGTAATATACATTTCTATGTACTAAATCCTCTAAGCCTGGCTCATAAATAGGAATTTCTCCAGCCTTTAATTTTTCAATTTTTTTACTATCAATATCAACACAGGTTACCTCCAAGCCAAAGTCGGATAAACATGTTCCACTAACTAAACCTACATAACCTGTACCAATAACTGCTATTTTATTCATTTTTAAACCTCCTCAAAATTTTAATTGAGTTCATTTTATTTACTATATCTTAAAATGCTCATAATCATATTGTTTTACACAAATTAACTTTTTAAATCACTAGCTAATTTCTGAAACTCGGCATTTAACTTTATTGCCGCCTTCTCCCAGCTATATTCCTTTGAAAACTCTATACCTTTTTCGCTTAATTCTTGATATAGTTCTGGTTTTGACTCAAGTTCTTCTATACTGGTCATGTCTTGTAAATTATCCTCATCTAAAGTTATAGCTATACTTCCAATTAATTGATTTAAAACTTGGCATTCCTTATTAATAATTATAGGAGTACCACATCTTAAACTCTCAAAAGCTGTTAACCCAAAACCCTCGAGCTTTGAGAATAATATAGAATACTTACTTTTGTTATATAAAAGCTCTAACTCCTCATCGCTGACAAACCCTAAAAACTCTACCTTTTCACCAAATCTTTCAGTTGCATATTGCATAAATTCATCTGTTCCATCGAATTTACCACCAGCAAAAATCATTTTATAACCATTATCTATTTCTAATAATCTATCAAAAACCTCTAGGGTCTTATATAAGTTTTTGCCAATAGGATCAATTCTACCAACAAATAATAACAACTTTTCTTTTTTTATATTTTCAAACTTTCTAAATTCTCTTGTCCCATTTTCAATAATTGATACCTTGTTTATAGAGTTGGGATAAAACTTTTGAATTTGCGAAAAGGAAAACTGTGATATGGTGATAAGCTTATCGCTTCGACTAATCCCCAAAGGTAACATTATCTTTCTTCTATAAAGACTTTTAGCAAAGGAATATTTCTGTTTGAATTCTAACTCATTTAAATCATGTATAGTACTTATATATCTTTTATCTTTACGCTTAAACCCAACAAGTGGATTTGAAGGATAAAAAACCACATCACAATTATATTTATTAGCATATTTATTGATAGAAAAAGCTTGAAATAAGATATTTTGAATACTTCCATTAACATCTATTTTGACTACTTCAAGTTTTGAACTTTTCTTAAATCTAAAATTATCTATCCCATTCTGATTTGTTAAAAGTACAATATTAGCATTAGTATTCTCAAGCAGCTGATTTATCATATTTTCAGTATAATATGCTACTCCCGCTTTAGCTCCTATTAGGGGAAAGCATGTTAAAACTCTCACGCTCTCACATCCTTGTTTAGTAAAAATAACTATCTATTTATCACTTCTTCGAATAAGCCCATTATATTTTCATAATATCTTTCTATTGTATTATTAGAAATTGAAAACTTCTTGGCCCTTTCCGTTATTTCCTCATATTCTGTTTTATCCATATTATAGCTTTTGTTTAAAGCATTAATTATTGATTCCTTATTTAACACATCAAAAATAATTCCTTTATTATCTTTAAGCATATCTGGTATTCCTCCTCGATCACTGCCTAACACTAAGGTACCAGTGCTTAAAGACTCCAACACTGTATTAGGATAATTTTCCATCCACAAAGAAGGTACCACTACGCAATATACCTCTTCTAACTGTTTTAAGGAGTCATCATAACTTAAAAAACCCAAGTATTTAATTTTCTCATTCCCCAAGTAAGATTGAAGTTTCTTAGTATGTTCCTCATCAGCCTTACCTGCAATTATAAGTTCAACATCTTTATCTTTAGAAAATTCATTAAAAGCATCTATCAGCTGATATACACCTTTATTATCATCTATGNCACCATAATACATATACTTTTTCTTGTTATAATCAACTCTCTTATTAAACCCTTCAAGTTTAGAAAAATCAAAGGGATTATTGATACATACTACATCGAAACCCATATCCTTACAATACTCTGTTAACTTTTCACTTGGGCAAATAAATTTATTAATATATTTTTTTNTTAATTCATAAACATTATTAAACATAATTATTTTCGGTACAATTTTCAAACTAGTACATTCAAGAAAACAATTATTTTGATTTGCTCCTTTGCAAACAGTATTATCTTTATAAATACAAGTACTTTTTGGACACACTGCTGTATAATCTCTTATGGTTTGAACAGCTTTGAAACCTTCTAATGCTTTATATTGAGTAAGAGGTGCTAAATAAAAGTTATTAACATGGATAATATCAGGTTTTAACTTTATCAGAACCTCTCTAATATTATCATATAGATCTTTATGAAACATAAAATGTCCCTTAACCTTATCAACTTTACTGTTAGGGATTGGTATATTTATAAATCCATTTTCCTCACTAAACTCATTGCTATCATTTTTGAAATTTTGATCAAAGGTTACTAAATAGGCCTCATGTCCTTTTGATTCTAATAATTTTTTTTCTCTTCTACCTTGCATTTCTGCGCCACCAAAGATTAAATAATCATTCATTATAACAACTCTCATAGATATTACCTCTTTTTGTGAAATTTAATTAAGCAAAATACCACTAATTATATAGTTTACAAATAGCAACTGTTAATTTCTTAACTAACCCACTTGAAATATTGAATCATAAATCTCAAAAAAGTGCTTCTATTTATAAATCAAATTTTCCTTTTTACATAGTAATAATCCTATAGCTAGCACAATACCAAAATAGGTGCCAGATATAGCCTCATAAATCACATGGCCTCCTAAGGTTGAGTGGAAAAGAGCTAAAAAAATCGAAAACATAAAGGAATATGCCATAAATTTATCTTTCTGCCCTTTAAACCTTATCAAATTTATAATAAAAATTGCAATTATAGCACCAAATATTAAAAGAGCGCTCCATAATCCAGAATAATAATACAGACCATAAAAATCCATTTCTATAGATTTAAAATGGTGTTTTGCATCATTGATAATTTTATTTGCTTTAGAATAACCAAAACCAAAAGTATAAGCTGGATTAAAGTCGTTATTTACTCTTATATACCTTTTAACATAAAACACTTGTAAATCTCTATTAGAAACCACATAACCAAATAATCTATCTTTAGGATGTTGGTTAAATATTCTCACTTGTTCCTGGTAAAACTTAGAAAATCTATCTCCTAATAAAAGGGCTCCTATTAGCAAAATAATAGCTGAAATAATTGATATTCTAATAACATGTTTCCTAGTAATATATTTTTTATAATAAACTATTAATGCTATAATACTAAAGAGTATAACCCATACACTTCCTAATACTCCTGCTTTAGTTCCAATTAGAATTAATGCAATATTGTTAAATATAAAAATTATAAATGCAAACTTCTTTTTGGATTTAATACTGTAAAAAAACACTATGGGTAATGTTAATAGAAGAGTAGCAGTTATAGAATTATGGGTTGCAAACAAACCTTTATAGCCGGTTCGAGCTAAATTCTTCGTATAAGTCTCTAACCCGATTCTAAATAAATTGCTAATAATTACATTACTACTTATTAATAATGTAGACCAAGTTATATATTTTGAAATACCTTCAACAGTCAATAATTTGTTACGTATATTTTCATAAAAGCTTAAAAAAATCGCCGTTAAATTGATGATTTTAAGTATATATCCTAAATTCTCTGTAGGTGATAATAAATAACCTTGATAGTAATGAACTAAAGTACCTACGATTAATAAACCACTAACTATACTTAAAATTATTTTATTAAGTTTGTCTTTAACATCAAAAGCAAAATATAATGCAAATATAAAACGAATACCCTGATGTATAGGAAAATTAATCTCCAAAATATACTGATTTCCCCCATAGATCATATCTATTACAGGTGTAAAAATAATAAAAAATACTATTATTTTAGTTTTAATTTCAGGTTCATATATCTTCTTCAAAAAATCTATCATTAATTCACCTCTTCTACAGCCAAAATATGATACTAAACTATTCAACCTATTCAAATAGTATATATCTATAGAATAAACCAACTAGAGTAATTTTCTAAATTTGCATTTTAAACATCAGTTAAGTAAGAAACCTAATTCACTCATTTCTATTTAATGATACCTATATCACTGTTAAAAATTTTTTCGTAGTCGCTCACAACCTTATCCCAAGAATAAGCCTTTGCAATTCTTTCCTTTGCCTTAGTTTCTAATTGGAGTAATTGATCCTGATTCAAGCCATCAGCATGTGCAATAAGTTTTGATAGATTCCCTTTCTCCTTACTAAAATACAAGGCACCATCCATTCCAACCTCTTTATTAAAAACTACATCTAATAGCAAATTTAATCTGGTGCTGGCTAAGGCCTCTAATAGTGATGGATTAGTTCCCCCAACCTCATGGCCATGTAAATATCCAAAGGCATTTTCTCNAATTTTAGTTAACAACTCTTGGTCATAAACTGTACCTACAAACTTTATTCTACTGTCTTTCTTAAAATCAGTTTTTCTTAATAGTTCCTCGTAAAACTTATTTTCTTCTACATTAGTTATAATTACAAGATCCTTATTAGTATTCGAAGCCATAAACTCCCTTATCATTAACTCATAATTGTTCTCAGGTACGAATCTTCCAACGATTAAATAATAATTATGTGTCTTTATATTAAACTTACCGTACCAATTTTGCAATTTCTCATCATCATCTTTTAAGGACGATTTTGTCATATTTGCTCCATAAGGGATAAAAGTAGTCTTTGGTTTGTAAGCTGCATATTCTTCTTTTATATATTCTTCTATACCAATAGAATCGCATATAAGTAAATCTGAGTTCTTAACCATCAACTTTTCAGAAAACTTCCAATAGGCTTTTATAGCACTGTTCCACTTACTTCTCTTCCATTCATGACCATCTGGATTTACATATACTTTTATCCCTAACTTTTCTAGCTTATTTTTATATATTGATAGGTATGGTCCAATTCTANAAGCTAAAATATAAATTATACAATCCTTCAGGCCATTATTAACAATATAATCAACACTTTCATTAAGTGCTTTAATATCATATAAAACCGCTTTAGCACTCCCAATATTTTTTACTTTAACTTTAAAACATCTGGCTCCGTTATATTCAAATTCGCCCTCTTCTTCTGCAAGACATGACACATGATATTTTATCATATTGTCTTTCTTATATAAAGTTAACCTATCAACGAAAGTTTCAAAACCACCATATTGTGCAGGTATTCCTTTTGAACCAATAATAAAAATGTGCCTCATGTAAATTCTCCTCTAATAACGCGTTAATTTTAGTTTATAATACTAGTTTCTTGCAAATATTTAATTATTAAACATAAAAAAATTTAATTTTTATTAAAATCATTATCTGAGGTGCTTGGAAAAGCTTACNAAACACCTCAGATTAATTAGTTTCAAATTATTTTCCTTCATACATCTTCTTATAATAGTTTTGATATTCACCAGATGTAACTTTTTCCATCCATTGCTGATTATCTAAATACCATTGAATTGTTTTCTTAATACCAACTTCAAATGTTGTTTCAGGATACCACCCTAGTTCTTCTTTAATTTTAGTAGGGTCTATACCATATCTTCTATCATGACCTTTTCTGTCTTCAACAAATTTTATCAAACTTTCAGTAACTTCTTTATCAACATTAGTATGTATGTACTCTATAACAGTCTTTACAATTTGAATATTTGTTCGTTCATTGTGTCCGCCAATATTATAAACTTCACCACAAATACCATTATTAATAACCATATCTATTGCTTTACAATGATCTTCAACATAAAGCCAATCTCTAACATTTAAGCCATCTCCATATACAGGTAAGGCTTTGTGTTTTAAGCAATTATTAATTAATAATGGTATCAATTTTTCAGGAAACTGATATGGTCCATAGTTATTGGAACATCTAGTTATATTAATTGGCATTTTATATGTATCCGCGTAAGCCTTAACCATCAAATCAGAAGAAGCCTTACTCGCAGAATATGGGCTATGTGGATCTAGAGGAGTTGTTTCTGTAAAATATCCGGTTTCTCCTAGTGAACCGTAAACTTCATCGGTAGATACTTGAAGGAATTTAACGCCTTCTTTCCAAGTATCATCTTTTAGCCATGNCTTCTTTGCACAGTTTAATAAATTCAATGTACCCAGAACATTTGTCTGGACAAAGACACTTGGATTTTCTATACTTCTATCAACATGTGATTCTGCAGCAAAATTAACAACGTAATTAATATCATATTTTTCAAATAAACTCTGCACAAGTTTTTCATCCTGTATATCTCCATGCACAAATATGTGTTTTGGATTGCCCTCTAAGGATTTTAAATTTTCTAAATTACCAGCATAGGTTAACTTATCCAAGTTTATTATTGTTATATCATCATATTTTTTTGTCATATATAGTACAAAATTAGAGCCAATAAACCCTGCACCACCAGTTACTAAATATGTCTTCACAGCTTAATCCTCCTTATAAACAAATGGAACATCTATGTCTTTTAGTCTCTTTTGATTTTTATCTTTATCGGAAAGAATCTGTTCTTCAATACCATCCAAAGGCCACTGAATACCAATATCCGGATCATTCCAAAGCAATCCCCCATCGTACTGTGGAGCATAGTAATTATTACATTTGTAGTTAAAAATTGCAACCTCAGAAAGCACTAAAAAGCCATGTGCAAAACCTTCTGGAATATAAAACTGTCTTTTGCTTTCATCAGAAAGTATAACCCCCTCCTATTTACCAAAAGTTGGAGATCCCTTTCTTAAGTCTACAGCTACATCAAAAACTTCTCTATAAGTTACTCTTACAAGCTTGCCTTGGGTCATCTGACTTTGAAAGTGCAAACCTCTCAAAACCCCTTTTTTAGATTTTGATTCATTATCCTGAACAAACTCCATAGTTAGACCAGCATTAAAAAAATCCTGTTTATTATAACTTTCCATAAAGTAACCTCTTTGATCTCCAAAAACCTGAGGTTCAATTATATATAAATCTTTAATATCCGTCTTAATAAAGTTAAATTTGCCCATTGTTACACCTTCTTATAAGTTATAATATATATATTTATTNTCTCTAGTCATCCTCTTCAACAATGTTCATAATATAAGAACCATAAGCGGTTTTCATCAATGGTTTAGCTAACTCCGTTAACTTTTCTTTAGATATCCATCCATTTCTATAAGATATCTCTTCTAAGCAAGCTATAAAGGTTCCTTGATTATTTTGAACAGCTTCTACATAATTAGACGCCTTTAACATTGAACTATGGGTACCAGTATCTAGCCAAGCCATTCCTCGTCCCAATAGCTCTACCTTTAACGTGCCCTCATTCATATAAATTTTATTTAAATCTGTAATTTCTAGTTCTCCTCTTTCAGAAGGTTTTAAACTCTTAGCCTTATCACAAACTGTATTATCATAGAAATACAAGCCTGGTACTGCATACTTTGATTTCGGATGCATAGGTTTTTCTTCTAATGATAACACTTTACCATTTTCATCAAATTCCACAACTCCAAAAGCTTTCGGATTTCGAACATAATAACCAAAAATCACAGCACCTTTTTCCAACCTTGCTGCTTGCTTTAAGTAACTACTAAAATTCTGACCATAAAAAATATTATCTCCTAGTATCATAGCAACATTATCATTATCTATGAATTTCTCTCCAATAATAAATGCCTCTGCTAAACCATTTGGTTCTGGTTGCACCGCATACTGAATATCTAAGCCAAGATCACTACCATCTCCAAATAATTCTTTAAAATCTGCTAAATCCCTTTCNGTAGATATTATCAATATCTCCCTAATCCCAGCTAGCATAAGAACTGACATAGGATAATAAATCATTGGCTTATCATAAATTGGTACTATCTGTTTAGAAATAGCCTTTGTTACAGGATACAATCTAGTTCCTGAACCTCCGGCTAAAACAATTCCTTTCATAAAAAACTCCTTTCCTTAATCTCGCAATATTATTAACACAGCTCTACTTCTCTTATATTTTTTAATAATAGCTTAGAATTAAACTTATTTTCATAGAAATTAAAGCTATTATTATACCATGAAAAGGAAAGAGTTGAATTACGTAGCATGTTTATCCCCAAATAGCACTTTAAAAGTTCTAAATATCAATTTTAAATCCACCCATATGCTTCTTTCTCGTATATACTTTATATCCAATTCCATCCATTCTTCAAAACCAATACTGTTCCTACCCATAACCTGCCAATAGCAAGTTAATCCTGGTTTAGCCTTGAGCTTCAATTTATGATATTCACTAAATTGAGCTACTTCCTTAGGCAAATTAGGTCTCGGTCCAACCAAGGACATATCTCCCTTGATAACATTAAATAATTGAGGAAGCTCATCGATACTAGTCTTTCTTATAAACTTACCAACCTTTGTTATTCTTGGGTCCTCCTTCATTTTAAACATAGGACCGGACATTTCATTTTGGCTTAGAAGCTTTTCTTTCAACTCTTCTGCATTTTGTACCATTGAACGAAATTTATACATTTTAAAATGCTTACCATCTTTCCCAACTCTAATTTGAGAAAATATTACAGGACCTTTTGATTCGATTTTGATAGCAATAGCCGTAATCAACATGATAGGACTTAAAAGAATAATACCTAAAATAGAAAAAATTAAATCAATAATTCTTTTAATAAAAAAGTAGCTAAAACTTTTATTCATTCCATCGTTTCCTTCGTTATTTGTCCTTATTTCGCTCACTTTTTTCTCCTTCCTCTAAAACATTAAAATCATGAAAAATCCCATATATCTGACTTATAAGTCCAAATTAATTATATCGAATCTTGTAATATATTGCAACGAATATTCCTTAATTCATTCCACTACAATCGAAATCTGGATTATTTTGCTTATATATATCTACTTTTGAGATTTTCTATCCATTTATACTTATAATTTAAATCACTTTTAAGATATCATCTTTTTATCGGTTGCGCGGTAGTCTTATTACGCCATAATCCAATATAACCACAACTTAAATTATTCAAACTGTTATCTAGTATCCATAGTTGAAGTACCCAACATCTAACTTCTAAACATCTATCTCATTTTATTTCAGCAAATAGTTAACGAATTTAATTTCAAAAATAAGTTATAATAGCCAGAATTGCTACAGTTGCTGGGTATGGTTAGTGGTTACGGTTGATGGCTGCGGTAGCTGTGTATGGCGACTGGGTATGGTAGCTGGTTACAGTTGATGACTGCAGCTGCTGGGTATCATGTTGGGTATCATTGCTGGGTATCATGTTGGGTATCATTGCTGGGTATGGCGACTAGTTACGGCTGATGGCTGCGATTGCTAGGGATGACGGCTAGGTATGGTAGCTGGTTACAGTTGATGACTGCAGCTACTGGGTATGGTGGCTGGATATCAAGAATTGTGCAATCTGCTTGTGTAGATCAAAACAGTATGGTGACTGGGTATGATCGCTGGGTATAGTTACTGCTTACCTTTCTGACTGCGGTTGCCGGGTATGGTGGCTGGACATGGTGGCTAGTTACTATTGATGGTTACAGTGGCTAACTACAGTAGCCTGCACCGTTGTTGGCTCTAGTTGCTAACAACCGTAATTAGTGTAGAAAGCTGTTCAAAATACTAGTAGTTATCCTTTAATGCTTGTCCAAATTCACTCGCTATCCATCAACACTTCTTTGAAACAAAGCAATATATCAAAAACTTGGTATACGCCACACCCTTCAGACAATCTCTTTTGCGCAAATTTCCTTCAATTTTTGCAGAGCTCTGTTCTTCCTGCGTATCGCTTGATTGTAGCTTATAAGCTCCTGTTTAGCAATCTGCTTTAGCGACAAATTTTTAAAAAATAACATGGCAATAAAGCGTTTCGCCCCAGGGGCAAGTTGGACTTATGTCAATATAGTAGACACAAATAATCGAACATCTTTATGCAGTCAATCTTGCAATATCTTCACACTCTTGAGGAGTGATATAACCAATACTAC
>JGI24713J26584_10001942_pt1 | contig 14648 bp, 10 predicted proteins | sample BioPla4DNA1_FD_26584 | JGI IMG/M metagenome (IMG submission 26584) | reverse complement strand
ACCTCTGCCTCCTTTTGGGGGTATTCATCTCGATGTGAGGTTCCTCTTCGCTTTATTAAAAGATTATCCTTCCAAAAACCTAAAGTAATTTTACACTAACCGACACTGTATTTTTTGCCGGTTAATGTAAAAATGTGAACAATAGAGAGCTCCTTCAACTATTGATTAATAAAGATGGGAAGCAAAAATATGGAAAGGTTGCTTTTATGGAATGCCGTTGGTTTACGCTCACAGCGGCAGGCAAAGAATACCCTTATCTTCAGAAAACACAAGCCATGGGTGACGATTGTTGCGGCACTATTATGCCTGTTATTTCTTATCTCCTGTGCAGGAAGCTCAAAGAATGAAGAAACTGGCAGCAAGAATGGCAATGAATTGAAAAACGATGAAGTGCCAAAGCTTATTTATGAACTCTTTATGACGGGCGGCGGCATGATTTTACAAATAATTGTAGACGGTGCTGCCTCACAGGAGTACGTGCTTACCGAGCACTGGTATGCTGATCGCTTTCAGGTCCTTCTTAACGGTTTTCATTGGGAAAAGTCTAAAACTGCAGATATTGGCCACTACAGCACTGCCTTATCTATCTACTCGAATGACAGGAACAGTAAATTTACTTTTTTCGCTGGAAGTGATCTTGTACTTTATGCTTCAGCCGGCGTAGAAACTTGGTATACAGCAACAGACAAATATGGCGCAGACAATATTTCTAATGTTATGAGATCCGAATTTAACAGCATAGAAAGCGCTTTTTGGAATACACCGCCTTTCTATGCCGCGGGGACAGATTTTGAAAACATAGCTTACCAGTTCATGGAAAACTACGCATTCCAGCAGAAAAACCTGTCTGCAGGCAATGAGGCAAAGATTACTGATCTTGATGTACTGGAGCTGGAGGTCTTTCTTACAGAGGAAGGAAACAATGATAAGTTTGGCTTCAGGTGCAGTTTTGCAGTTAAACCCGTGCAGTATGACAGCCCTCACTGGTGGATGTTTGATCACACTGCTGGCACAGGTGCATATGAAGGCTGGGTCATATTAGCTTACGAATTTCGACTTGACCGGGACAGCAATGATTATTGGCACTGTACCAGTATGGAAACCGGAGGTTTAACGCTTGACTAATAAAAGCGGCACCGGTTTCTTATGGACACCGGAAGCGATGACAAGGAGAAACCGTAAAGAAAAAAATTAAAGCGCCCGTTGAAAACTGGGGCGCTTTAATTGCTTTCCGGATATATATTCTAAATTTCAGGGAAAAACCTGAAATGTTTTTTCATGGCGGAGAGAGAGGGATTCGAACCCTCGAAGCGGGTTTTTTCCCGCTTAATCGCTTAGCAGGCGACCGCCTTCGACCTACTCGGCCATCTCTCCGTAAACAATTGTGCTCCGCCATAAGATTTTTGGCGGAGGGGGTGGGATTCGAACCCACGGCTCTTGCGAGTCACTGGTTTTCAAGACCAGCTCCTTAAACCTCTCGGACACCCCTCCGGGCGCATAAATCAGTATAACACAGGGGAAAATGCTTTGTCAACTCAGCCCTTGCGCCACTATTTACCGATATAGCCGCTTTTAAGCTGCGGCAAATAGGGCCTTAAGGCTTCCGGTATCTTTACAGTGCCGTCAGCCTGCTGATAATTCTCCAGTATGGCAGCCACAGTCCGGCCGACGGCCAGTCCGGAGCCGTTCAGGGTATGAACAAATTCAGCTTTGCTTTTTTTGTCCCTGCGGAAACGAATGCCTGCCCTGCGGGCCTGAAAATCCAGGAAATTGCTGCAGGAAGAAATTTCACGGTAAGCGCCGTAGGCAGGCAGCCAGACTTCCAGGTCATATTTTTTTGCCGCGGCAAAGCCCAAATCCCCGGTACACATTAATACCGTCCGGTAAGGAAGTTCCAGGAGCTTTAAGACTTCTTCCGCATCTGCCGTTAATTTTTCTAGTTCATCCATGGAATCTTCCGGCCGGGTGAATTTTACCAGTTCCACTTTATTAAACTGGTGCTGGCGAATCAGGCCGCGCGTATCCCGGCCGTGGGCTCCCGCCTCGGCGCGGAAACAGGCGCTGTAGGCAACATATTTCAGCGGCAGCTCATCCGCCTCCAGTATCTCTTCCCTGTGCAGGTTGGTAACAGGAACTTCCGCCGTCGGAATCAGATAATAGTCTGTGNCCTCCACCCGGAAGGCGTCTTCGGCAAATTTAGGCAGCTGCCCGGTACCTGTCATGCTGTCGCTGTGCACCATAAAGGGCGGGAAGATTTCCTGATAACCATGTTCAATTGTGTGCAGGTCCAGCATAAAATTAATTAAAGCGCGCTCCAGCTGCGCCCCGGCGCCTTTGTAAAAGACGAAGCGGGCACCTGTTACTTTGCCGGCTCTTTCAAAATCAAGAATATCCAGATCAGCCGCAATATCCCAGTGCGGCTTGGGGGTAAAAGCAAACTCTTTTTTTTCGCCTACATACCTGACAGGAACATTTTCCTCTTCGCTGCTGCCAATGGGAACTGAGGAATCTGGGATATTGGGCAGATTAAGCAAAATTTCCTGCAACCGGTTTTCCGTTTCCCGGATTTGCTGGTCAAGTTCTTTAATCCGCTGGGAAACCCGGCGCATCTCCGCAATTACAACGGAAGCATCTTTTCCGTCCTTTTTCATGCGGGCAATTTCCTCTGAGACAAGATTGCGGCGGTGTTTCAGTTCTTCCGCTTCATGCAAAAGGCTGCGGCGTTTTTCATCCACAAGAGAAAACTGCTGCAAATAAGGAAGCGAAGAATCTTCCCCCTTGTCGCGAATGGCTTTGCGCACAATTTCAGGGTTCTCCCTGACAAATTTTAAATCCAGCATAAATATTCCTCCTTGCAAATCCCGGAAATCCAAAAACAAAAACCCGCCCCTACAGGGACGAGTTTTCCTCGCGGTGCCACCCTGGTTGGTTAAAGCAGTTTTTAACCCCCTCAGAGCTGCTTAACGCGCAGAACGGGACGGTTTCATTTCTTCCCCCTCCACCTCCGGGCCGGAATTCACCCGCCGCCCTGCCGGCTCGCAGCGCCGCCGGCTCTCTGCAAGGACGGTTCTCGGGCTACTTTTGCCCTTCATTGGTTTTTGCATAACTATAATGTAGCATTAGTATACCCTTCCTGCAATAAAAATGCAAGAATAAACCGCTCTTTGTGGTATAATTATAGAGAAAAAAAAAACGAACGGGTGTGGTACTTTGACGACTTTTCTGACGGCCTTTGCAGCTACATTGCTGGCAGAAATGGGAGACAAAACGCAGCTTGTCACACTGACACTGTCAACAAGGCACCCGCCGCTGCAAGTACTGGCCGGGGCACTTGGCGCTTTGGCCGCCATTACCGGGCTGGCAGTTGTACTGGGCGATTATTTGGCTGTTTTCTTGCCGGCCCAACTTGCCCTGCTGGCCGGTGGGATTTTTTTTCTGGTAATCGGCATTTTTATGCTGTTAAAAAAAGAGGAAAAAGAAGACAGCAAACCGGCCGACAGCAACAGTGCCATTGCCCTGCAGACTTTTATTATGGTTTTTCTCGCTGAATTGGGCGACAAAACCCAGTTGACGGCCATTGCCCTGACGGCTGCCACCGGCAAGCCGGCTGCAGTTTTCCTTGGGGCCATGGGCGGGCAGCTTGTCAACCACAGCCTGGCTGCCTTTCTTGGTTCGCGTTGCCTGGCACGCCTGCCGGCGAAATTCATCCGGCTGGCCGGCGCCCTGCTGTTTTTGCTTTTCTGTGTTCTCTTCCTCATAGAAGCATTAATTTAAGTAAAAAACGGCTCTCTTTTGAGCCGTTTTTTTTACATTTCTTCGGGAGCCTCAATTCCCAAAAGCAGCAAACCGTTGACCAAAACCTGTCTTACCGCGGCAATCAAAGCCAGCCGCGCCTTTCTTATTCCTTCTTCCGGCGCCTGCAAAACCGGACAGCGATGATAAAATTTGTTGAACTCAGCCGCCAAATCCAGCAAGTAGCGGGCTACAACGGAAGGTTTGTAGGTTTCGGCAGCACGGGCAACTGTCTCGGGGAAACGCGCCAAAAGACTGATCACAGCCTGCTCTTCATCAGCGGTCAGCAAAGAAGCATCATAGCCGTTCCAGTCCTCTGCCTTGCGCAGTATACTGCAAATCCGGGCGTGGGAGTACTGGATATAGGGGGCCGTTTCTCCGGAAAAATCGAGGACTTTTTCCCACTCAAAATCGATATCCTTAATTCTGTCATTGCTCAAGTCCCCGAACATCACAGCGCCGACCCCAACCTGGCGGGCCACCGTCTCTTTATCCTTCAGATCCGGGTTTTTTTCCCTGATTGTCTGCTCTGCCAGTTCTATTGCCCGCTGCAGAACATCTTCCAGGAAAACCAGTGTACCCCGGCGCGTTGACATTTTGCTCTCTTTAAAACGGATCAGGCCAAAGGGAACATGAACACATTGACTGGCCCAAGGGAAACCCATTTTTTCCAGGACGGCAAACAGCTGCTTAAAGTGCAGGGCCTGATCGGCGCCGACAACATACAGCATTTTGCTGAATTTATATTTTTCATAGCGGTAGATGGCTGCACATAAGTCTCTCGTCGCATAGAGTGTTGCCCCGTCTTGCTTGCGCAAAAGACAGGGCGGCATTCCTTCGTCCTCCAGGTCTACCACCAGCGCACCTTCCGATTCCTTGGCCAGCCCGGCATCCTCAACCTGCCTTATCGTCCCGGCAAGCATGTCATTATAGTAACTTTCCCCCTGATAGGAATCGAACTCCACTCCGAGAATGCTGTAAATCCGCTTAAACTCGGCAAGACTCAACTCACGGAATTTTTGCCAAAGCAGGCGGGCTTCCCCGTCTCCGTCCTCCAGTTTTTTAAACCAGGCGCGGGCAGCTTCTTCCAAATCGGGCTTATCCTCCGCTTCCCGGTGGAAACGGACATACAAGTCATACAAGTGTTTGACGGGTTCCTCCGCCAATTTTTTTTCATCGCCCCACATCCGGTAAGCGACTATCAGTTTGCCGAATTGCGTTCCCCAGTCACCCAGATGATTGATGCCAACACAGCGGTAGCCCATGGCCTCATAGATACGATAAAGAGAATTGCCGATGACCGTTGAACGCAGGTGCCCCACACCAAAAGGCTTGGCAATATTGGGAGCGGAAAAATCAATAACAACCGTTTCGCCCCGGCCTTCATCCTGGCAGCCGAAGCGGCTTTTTTCTTTGAGGACTGCTTCTACTGTCCAAAGGGCCAGTTTCTGCCGGTTGCAGAAAAAATTGATGTAAGGGCCCTTTGCCTCTATGCGCGCAAAATAATCACCGCCGTCCAGGGCGCCTGCCAGCTCTGATGCTATGGCTGCCGGCGGTTTGCGCAATATTTTTGCCAGTTTAAAACAGGGAAAGGCCAAATCGCCCATTTGCGGCTCGGGTGGAGTCTCCAGTTCTGCAGCAATTTGTTCTTTTTTCAGCGGCAGCTTCTCTGCCAGCATGCGAGCAATTTCGTCACGGTATCTCTGCATAAAAAAAGCCCTTCTTTTTCTTCATTTTGGCATTATTATAACCCAAAAAACAGCCGTTCTGCAATATGCCTAGCTTTCTGGGTTGACATAATAAGGCCGGGTAATTGTAATTTCCCAGTTTAAATAATTGGACATCACAGGCAGTGCGGCCCCGTCGGAGGTAAACCTGACAGTGGCCTTTGTGGAGTTTTCCGCCAGCGAAAGAGCAAGGGCATCTCGGAGAACGGCTGCCCTGGCTGCCGCCTCCGGCGTGTCTGCCAGCATTTTGCCGTAAGAAGCGGCAAAATCAACATAAATTAAACTCTTATCGGTATAGACCTTTTGCAATTCCACTCTTTCCCGGAATTTGGCATTATATTCATTAACGACTGCCTGGGCAATAGCATTTAACAGTTCGTCATCTTTAAGATCTGCAAAATCTTTGCCGCAAGCTCTCAGGTAATATCTGTTCTTCGCAATTAAAGGCAGGTAGAGCAGTCTCTCCCCTTCCTGAATGCCGTCAGGCCGCGGGCTGTATGCTTCTTCAAGCAGCAATCCCTCTCTGCCGAAGGTTTCCTGCCTGTTGCCTTCGACAGTAAAGCTGATATTTTTGATGGTTTCAATATTAATGGAGCTGATTGTCAGCAACAGTGAATCTATAACCCCGGAAAGAAAACCGCTGCCGGCCGCTTCATCCAGTTCTTTAGGCAGGTCAATGGTAACCGTACCGTCCTTTTCCGTTACATTAATAACCGTATCTTTGGGGATAGTCCGCAAGAGTTCGCTGTCCTGTACAGGACCGCTTACCAGTTCCTGAATGGTTGAACGCAGTAAGGATTTGACATTCTTCGCTCTGCGCGTTACCGGAACGAAACACTCCGCGTTCTCATCATAAAAGTACAAACGCAGGGGAGTTTCTCCTTCCTCCTTGCTAAAAGAAACTTCCCGGTAATAGTCTGAACGTGTTTTGGCCGTCAAACTGCCGCTGCTTGCATTTCCTTTTTCCGTAACCTCAATAAAGTATATACCACCGTCATCCAAACCAAGAACGAGGGTATTGGAACGGTTCGCATAGGCCATTTTCTGCACCCGTCCCGCTATACCCAGGCTTTGAATTATCTCGCCCTCCCGGTTATAGACAGAAATACTGGTAATGTCTTCCTGGTACTGCTGCCAGGAAGCAGCTATAATCCGCTCTCCGTCAGCGGATACTATGACATTGGCATCTACAGGCAGTCGCAGCTGCCAGAGCAATCTTCCCGTATGGTTAAAATAAAGCAACTCTTCCAGGACAGAAGACTCATCCCTGGTTAAAACTGCTATATACTTGCTGTTTTCCGCGGCAAGCACCCGTTCAATACTGCCGGAAACGGTATAATTCCATTTTTTCCGGGCAGTTTCCCAAGTGTAGGCGATCAGGTCCTGGTCCTGGGCGCTGATAACAAGCCGGGACTCGCTGCTAATTCCAAGCGGCTTGTTCCGGCTGATTTCCCAGATAACTTCACCTTCCGCCGAATAGCATGTCAGGTAAGGCGTCTCTCCATTCTGCCAGTTAACAATAACTCTGTTATCCTCTCCGGCAAATTTTGCATCCAAAAAAGTGTCTGCCGTTTTCTCCCAGAGAGGTTTGCCTTCTTTGAGTATAACCATGCGTTCCTGCTGCCCGTCTTCCTCCGCACCCAGGCAAACAAGCATGTATTCCCCGCTTACGGAAGCGGTAATATCTTTAATGCCGGAAGCAAACTGGTAATTAAACAGTTCCTTTTTATCAGGCGCGAGAACCGACAGTTTTCCGTCTTCCATGCCAACCGCTATGAAATTTCCCTGCGGATCCATATAAGTTTTCAGCGGCACAAAAGGAAGTTCCATCTCCCAAAATGCACTGCCGGTGTTGCTGACCAAATCCAGGGTTTTTGCCGCCGTAGCAACGGCCGCAAGCGACCCGTCGGCCGTAACCGCTAGGTCGTTTATCTGTACTTCCTTGGTTTTTACATTATAATACCCGATTGCCAAGGACATGTTTTCTTCCTCGGTAAGGACGATCGGCTCAATCGGGGCACCGGCGTCCGTCTGTATCTGACAGCCGCACAAAAGCAGCAGTTCGGACAGTAATAATATTTTCATTATTGTTTTTATTATTTTATTCATTGCTAACACCCCGGATTTTTCAGTAAAACCATAGCATATTTATATTATAACGCTACCAGCCTGCGGAGCGGTTAAATTTATCTTAATTTTTTTTAACCACGAATCTCTCTTCCCGTTGTTCTGTTTATTTATAACTATCATTATTCTGGAGGCAGCTTATAACGGGGAATAGTTACTATAAAGGTTGTACCAATCCCGCCGGGCCCGTCCTCAACAGCAATTGTCCCGCCATGTCTCTTGACGATTTCCGCAACAATTGCCAGTCCCAGGCCTGTACCGCCCAGTTCTCGGGAACGGGCTTTGTCAACGCGATAAAAGCGTTCGAATATTTTTTCTCGGTGTTCTTCGGGGATCCCAACCCCATTATCGCTGACAGACAGTTTCAGGCAGTCTCCCTCCTCCGACAGTACTACCTCTACCCTGCCATGGGCAGGAGTGTACTTAAGAGCATTGTCAACAAGATTAAAAACTACCTGTTTTATTTGATGCAAAGCTGCAAAAACGGGAGAAGCGCGTTCCGGCAGACGGATCTCCAGTGTAATTGATTTTTCTTCCGCCCTTCTTTGCAGCATGGACAGGGTATTGGCAACCGTCGGCACTATATCCACTACTGACATTGTATCCTCTTTGGCAAGGCGGTCCAGACGGGTCAGGTCCAGCAGGTTTTCCACAAGGCGAATCAGCCTTTCCAGTTCCTTGTCGATGTCTGCCAAAAATTCCTCTCGCTCCTCCGCTTCCAGCGGATATTCCCGCAATGACTTGACCAGGATATTAAGCGATGTCAAAGGCGTTCGCATTTCATGAGAAGCGTTGGCTACAAAATCCTTCAACTGGCGGGTTGATTCCGCAAGTTTTTTGGCCATTTCATTAAACTGCCTCGTCAAGCGGCCAATTTCATCAGAGGTACGCACCGCCACCCGCTGTGACAAATCGCCCCTTGCCATTTTTTCCGCTGCCTGTGTTAGCAACTGAATGGGATCCGTAATTCTCTGGGCCAGATACCTGCCTAAAAGCCCTGCCAGGGCAATGGAAAGCAAAGTCAGGATAATAAGATAATTTTTTATATTGTTTTGCAAATTATATATTTCAGAAAGGGAAGAAGAAACAAATACCGTACCTATTATCTTTCCCTGATCGACTACGGGCACAGTAACCTGCATTACCCATTGCTTGCTTGTCTCAGAATACTGAATACTGCGGCTTTTTATTTCGTTTCCCGACAGGATATCGCTTATTTCACGACGGTTCAGTGTTACCCCCACCAGCCCGTCTACCCGCACCGAATCTCCTACCACCCTCTGCCGGTCGTCGGTGACAAGAATCCGCACGTTATGCCGTTTGGCAACGAATTCGGCCTGGTTGGAGATATCAACAACATCGGGTGTCTCTCTCAGTTTGGATACCACCAGGTCCCGGACAAGACTGGCAGCGCCAACCATGGTATCGGCATGATATTCATGGTAATAATTTCTGAGCATTGTCAGGAGAAAAAAAGAAGCCGCCAGCATAACTGCCACTATCAGAATGAGATAAGAGGCAATTAATTTGGTGCGAATACTGCTAAACATTTTTTTCCTCCCGGAATTTATACCCCGCTCCCCAGACAGTAAGGATCAGCTGAGGTGCAGAAGGATCGGGCTCTATCTTTTCGCGGAGATGGCGAATGTGCACGTCAACTGTGCGAGCATCCCCGTAATAATCATATCCCCAGACATGTTCCAGTAGTTCTTCCCGGCTGAAAACCCGTCCCGGGTGACTGGCCAAAAGGCTTAACAAGGCAAATTCCTTGCTGGTCAGGTCAACATCCTTGCCCCGGACGTGTACCTTGTGCTGGAACAAATCAATCTGCAGATCCTGCAAGCGGATTGTCTGCATATTGGCCGGGTCCACGGCCTGCATTTGGGAACGTCGCAAAATTGCCTTTACCCTGGCCACCAGTTCCCTGGGGTTAAATGGCTTGGTCATGTAATCATCGGCACCAAGTTCCAATCCCAGAATTTTATCTATGTCTTCCCCGCGGGCAGTAAGCATAATTATTGGCACATCACTCTTTTTTCTGATCCGGCGGCAGACATCAAAGCCGTCTATAACCGGAAGCATTAAATCCAGAACAATCAGATCCGGTTTTTCTTCCTGAAAAATACGCAGAGCTTCCGCACCGTCATAAGCTACAGAAACTTCATAATTCTCTTTTTCCAGCGCAAATTTAATACCCTTGGCAATTGTTTTCTCGTCATCAACAACAAGTATCCTTGCCATCTGTTCCTCTCCTCCCTTATTATAGCAGGCGATACTCATCCCGGATTTTCTGTATGTCTTCCCAGACAGGCCTTTTTTTAGAAGCATCACGCAGCAGGGCTGCCGGGTGAAAGGTAGCCATAATCCTGGCATTATAACGCTCAAACCATTGGCCACGGACAACACTGACTCTTGCCTTGTCATCAATCAAAGTCTGTGTCGCCAGAGCGCCGAGACATACTATTATTTTTGGGGCTATCAGTCTTATCTGCCGCTGCAAATGGGGCAGACAGGCGGCAACTTCTTCTTTGGCAGGCATTCTGTTGCGTGGCGGCCGGCACTTTATTATATTGGTAATAAAAACTTCTTCCCGGCTGATTTTTGCCGCTGCCAAGATTTTATCAAGCAATTTCCCGGCTGCTCCCACAAAGGGCCTGCCCTGCCTGTCTTCATCGGCTCCCGGGGCTTCTCCCACAAACATCAGCCGGGCTCGATTGTTTCCCTCACCGAAAACTACCTGGGTGGCTCCTGCGCGCAGCCGGCAGGAATTACAGCGCAAAACTTCATTTTTCAGTGAAGAAAAGGCATCTTCAGGCAGCACCGGGGAAAAGGCAGTTTTTTGCACTGCTTTTTCGGCTCCGCCCAAGTAGGCAAACAAATACTTGTTTTTCATAGTATTCACCCCTGATTAATTCCACAAACATTGCCTTTCTCCTTTTTTCTGCCAAATTGCGTAAAAAAGAAGGGTATCCCCTTCTTTACTTGTGTTTTTTCTCCTTTTGTTCAATTCCCGTCCGGCTGCCTACAGATATACGCCTGTTCAGCAGGAAGCAGGGAAAGGTTACCATCCCCGCTCCTGCATTCTCTCTTCCCGGCCAAGGGATGATATTTCCAGGCCGGGCATGGCTTCCCCGAGTCCTTTGGAGATTTCGGCCAGTATTTGGGGATCGTTATAATGTATAGTAGCCTCCACAATGGCCTTGGCCCGGGCTTTTGGGTCCTGGGACATAAAGATGCCGGAACCGACAAAAATACCGTCACAGCCTAGCTGCATCATCAATGCTGCATCGGCGGGTGTTGCAATGCCGCCCGCGGCAAAATTAAGAACGGGGAGACGACCCAGGCGCTTTACTTCAACAACAAGGTCATATGGTGCGGCAATATTTTTACTGAAGGCCATTAATTCTTCATCCGGCATATTCTGCAGTCTGCTAATTTCACTGGTTATCCTGCGCATATGCCTGACCGCTTCCACCACGTTGCCGGTACCGGCTTCCCCTTTTGTGCGGATCATTGCCGCTCCTTCGCCGATCCTTCGCAAAGCTTCTCCCAGGTCGCGGGCACCGCAGACAAAGGGAACGGTAAAAAGTTTTTTGTTAATATGAAACTCCTCGTCGGCCGGAGTAAGTACTTCGCTTTCATCAATAAAATCAACACCGAGGGCTTCCAAAATCTGAGCTTCCACAAAATGCCCGATCCTTACCTTGGCCATAACGGGAATGGAAACGGCATCCATAATCCGGAGAATGACATCGGGGTCGGCCATTCTCGCCACACCGCCCGCCGCCCGGATTTGGGCCGGTACTCTTTCCAGGGCCATGACAGCTACGGCGCCTGCTTCCTCCGCAATTTTAGCCTGTTCAGGCGTAGTTACATCCATAATAACGCCCTTTTCCAGCGCCGGTAATATTTTTCTGTACTGTACGGAATCATGTTCTGCCATACTAAACCTATACCCCCTAACCTGTCCACAAATATTATATCCAAATTGATTCTTATATTGTACTATATTTACTCGGCCTCGACAAGCATGCCGCTTGCAATTAAATGGAATAAGTTGTTTTCAGCCGCGCTCTTTCCGCGGCCCGCTCTTCGGCAAGCGTTACCAGCTTGTATAAAAGTTCGGGGAAAGGCAGGCCGCTTGCTTCCCAAAGTTTGGGATACATGCTTATGCTGGTAAAGCCGGGGATGGTGTTAAGCTCATTAATCCAGATCCGGCCGCTCTCCTCCGCCACAAAGAAATCCACCCGGGCCATCCCTGCGCAGTCCAAGGCAAGGAAAGACTCCACGGCCAGTTTTCTTATCCGGGCAGAAGTTTCCTCATCAAGTTCCGCCGGAATTATCAGCTCTGAACGAGTATCGATATATTTGGCATTATAATCATAAAAATCATTGCAGGGAATAATCTCTCCCGGTACCGAGGCTGCGGGCTCGTCATTGCCCAGCACACTGCATTCTATCTCCCGGCCGCCAAGGAATTTCTCAACCAGTATGCGCCGGTCATACTGCAGGGCATCGGCTATTCCTTCAATTAATTCAGTACGACTGTAAGCTTTTGTTATGCCCACGCTGGATCCCAGATTTGCCGGTTTGACAAAACAGGGAAAACCCAGCTGCTCCTGAATTTTCTCAAGCAGCTCCTCCTGATTTTTTTGCCAGCTGTGGGCGGTAAACCAGAGATGCTCACCCACCGGCAGACCCGCGTCTCTAAGAATGGCTTTCATAATTATTTTATCCATACCGACGGCCGAACCGGTCACCCCTGCCCCTACATAAGGCAGGCGGGCCAACTCCAAAAGGCCCTGCAAGGTGCCGTCTTCGCCATATGTTCCATGCAGGACGGGAAAAACTACATCAACGGTAATCACATTGCCGGCGGACTCTCCGTCAAGGATATAAAGTCCCCCAATGGCAGGATCAGGCAAAATAGCAACCCGGTTATCATGGAGCTGCCAAACGCCTTCTTTGTTGATAAAAACAGGCAGTATCTCAAAGCTGTCAGTTTTAGCCAGGTTTTCTATCACTGCTGCTGCCGAATTAACAGATACTTCATGTTCTCCGGACCGGCCACCGTATAGTACTGCTATTTTCTTTTTCATAATTCCCTCCGTCACTGCTTTGCTGTTGAAGTCTATTCATTTTGCAGGTCAAATATGAACCGGGGAAATAAAGAGCAAGCGTCATGCCGCTTGCTCTTAACTTGCGTTGTGCTAATTCTATTCTTCCTTTTGTTCCGCTTTAGCCTCGGCAATCACCTGTTCGGCAATATGTGGCGGCACTTCTTCGTAATGATCAAACCTCATCGTAAAACTGCCGCGTCCCTGCGTCATGGAACGCAAATCAGCGGAATACTTCAGCATTTCAGCCATGGGAACATTGGCTTTGATAACCTGGTTGCCTCCGGCGGACTCCATGCCAAGAATGCGTCCGCGACGGCTGTTCATATCTCCCATAATGTCGCCCATAAACGGTTCCGGAACAGTAACCTCGACATACATAATCGGTTCGAGCAAAATGGGGTTTGCCTGCTCCATTCCTTTTTTAAACGCCAGGCTGGCAGCAATCTTAAACGCCATCTCCGAGGAATCAACGCTGTGATAGGAACCGTCATAGAGGCTTGCTTTGATATCTACAACGGGGAACCCGGCCAGGACTCCGGATTCCATAGCTTCCCGCAGCCCCTTTTCCACAGCGGGAATATATTGCCGCGGCACGGCTCCGCCAAAGATTTTATCCTCAAATTCAAATCCTTCGCCGGTGGGCAGCGGTGAGAACTCTATAAAGACATGGCCATACTGGCCGCGGCCGCCTGACTGTTTCTTGTGCTTGCCTTCCACCTTGGCCGTTCCGCGAATAGTTTCTTTATACGGAACCTTGGGCAGCTTCAGATCCACTTCAACGGCAAATTTTTGTGCCAGTTTACTGGTAATAATCTCCAGGTGCAGCTCACCCATCCCTGAAATAAGGGTTTGCTTTGTTTCCGCATTCCTTTCCATGCGGAAGGTAGGATCCTCCTCCAGGAAACGGGCCAGGCCGTTGGCCATCTTATCCTCTTCACCCTGTTTTTTAGGCTCAACGGCATAAGTGGTAACCGGCTCGGGAAATTCAATGGGCGGATAAGTAAGCGGGCGGCGTTTATCACAGAGAGTATCGCCTGTAACCGTAAGCTGCAGTTTGGCTACGGCGGCAATATCGCCGGCAGGTACTTTGTCCAGGTTGATCTGGTTTTTACCGAGCATGGTAAAGATCTGGCCAATACGCTCGTCTTTGCCTTTATTAGCGTTATGCAGCTGGCTGTCGCCCGAGAGTGTCCCTGAATACACTTTAAAGTAGGAAATTTTACCGACAAAGGGGTCGGCAAATGTTTTAAAAACGAATGCGGACACAGGATCATCCGCCTTGATTTCCGTTTCTCCACCGCCGTCTCCCTTTGTCGCCTTTATGCTGCCTGCAGCGGCAGGTGACGGCAGATTATTCACTATAGCATCCAGAAGCGGCTGGGTACCGTAATTAAGGGTGGCAGCCCCGCACATTACCGGAATGATTTTGCCGGCGAGGATTCCACTGCGCAATCCGTTGTTAATCTCCTCGTCGGTTAACGGCTCCCCTTCCAGATATTTCAGCAGCAGGTCATCATCGCTTTCGGCAACTGCCTCTATCAGTTTTTCCCTGTTTTCCTCGGCCGCCTCCAGCAAATCAGCGGGAATTTCGCCTTCAGTCAACTTCTTCCCGTCCTCGCTGAAAGTAAAAGCTTTCATCTTCACAAGGTCAATAATCCCTTTAAAGGAGGCTTCAGCGCCAAGGGGCAGCTGCATCGGAACAACACTTAAGCCGAAGAATTCCTGCAGTTGGGCCAGCACCTTGGAAAAGTTCGCATTTTCCCGGTCCATTCTGTTAACGAAAACTAAACGGGGCAGATTGTTTTCATCGGCATAGGACCAAACTTTTTCCGTTCCCACTTCCACCCCGGAAGTGGCGGATACAACGACAATGGCAGCATCC
>JGI24713J26584_10001941_pt1 | contig 14649 bp, 17 predicted proteins | sample BioPla4DNA1_FD_26584 | JGI IMG/M metagenome (IMG submission 26584) | reverse complement strand
ACAAATAGGAGTTTCAACAAAATTATGATGTTGCCCTAATTGATAATTAAAAGTATGTTTAGCTCCTTTTTGTTTAGTAGCCCACGTCATAAATTCAACAGCACTCATAAAACCAACTCTGAATATCTGCGGAACAGGATTGGTTTTATGCCAAACAATAGTTTGTCGAACAAAACCATACTTATTCACAATATCTTCAAAATAACTTATTTCAGATTTACCAAAAAATGACACAAAATTACCTGTAGGCTTAAGTAATCTAAAACATTCTCTAACCCACAATTCTGTCCATTTTAAAAATGTTTCTCTACTATCAAATTGATCCCAATTACCAAAATCATAATTTAACTCTTTAGATCGCTTACCATTTCTTCGCAAATTCCTATTCTGTATCTTTGTTCTATCAATCTTTCTATTCTTCTGCGAAATATTATACGGTGGGTCTGTAAGAACCATATTAATACTTTCGTCTGGTAATTGAGACATTATTTCCAAACAATTACCACAGTATATTGTTATTTTATCTTCGTCATAATATTTCATTCAGTCCTCACCGCTAATGCTATCACATGCTCCCAACTATCATTTTGAAACTTAATACAACGATCTCCTACAATACATCTATCAGTCTTATCTACTATATCCCTAGTAACAATGGATTGGCAGAAAAGCTGATTGGATTACCAGCATAGTCTAATTCAACAAATTCCTCAAACCAACCAGAATCACTACGTATTTTCACCTTAAATAACTCATCCTTAAATGAGACATCTAGTAATGGTATACCTGTTCTGATCAAATCATAAGAATTGAAATTTTTAGCAAATACTAAAGCTCTATCCAACATATCAACTAAGTTATGAGGAAACACAACTTCTTCTCCTTGAACGTTTAATATGCCAGTTTCATCTATGTTTGGAAAACGTCCATCAAACAATCTACAAGAAAATATCAAACCACTATCATCTCTAAAATGTATCCAGCTATTGCCAAAAGACATTTCAGTAAATTCATAGTCAAGTAATGCTTTAACTGAGCTTGAACGAATCAAAACGGACTTAGGAAAGGTACTATCAACTTTATACCTTGTAATCCTAACATTATCTGTTGCCTCAACAAAACCATCTTTGTTCAAATGCACACAAGTAAATGCTGGAATTCCTATATCTCTAGCACAGGAAAATAATGAAAAGGCTAATGCTTCCTTTAAGTTAGATGGTACAGGAATCCAAGAATCTGCACTAGAGCGTTCTACCTCATCTAAAGGCAAAACTATATCACTCTGCAAAATAAAACCAGCCTTTGATTTATCTGCCTGCACTATAAGGTTGTTATCCTGTACACTTAGAAATACTTCATTAGAGGATAATTTATTTAATAACTCATAAAACTCCTTTGCCTCTATGGCTCCTATAAAATCAAGTTCCTTGATTGGATAAGACACACTTATAGAATCATTATATGTTACTACCTTACCACCAATAAAGGCAAAAGTAGTAGACTGTTGTATTATCTCTCTCTTAGCCAAACCTGGTTTTACCTTATCCAAAATATTGATTAGTTCTTGTCTGTTAATTTGCACCATTATTTAATTCCTCCTTAAATTTTTGTTTATATTTTATTACATTTCTAAACTGTTTTCTACATTTTCTTTTATTCTTTACTGTACTCCTAGCATCAATATAAGACAATAAAACTCCCCAATCACATCCTTCCTCTGCATGTAGTTTAGGATTACTCTCAATAGAATAAGCTGTTTTTGCAACAAAATATACAATCATATTAGCAAATTTGGAGTATCAAAATAGGCAGGCACAAAATTATCATGCAGCTTACTACAAAACCGTAGAAAGAAACGAGCATTGAATTCAAATCGTAGAGCATCATCACTACATAATCCCTCCTCAATCACAACTTCCTTTTCATTTTTAGCATCCCAAATCACTTTACCCAACGTATAACCCATTTCATCTATATAACGCAAAATTATACTCTTAAGCCAATCACCACATGTCCATATACTCAAAATCCTCCTTTTATGTGGCTTAGCCGTAATCTTGACTCGCATTGGTTGGACATTATAATTCCATTCTCCATCAACATATTTAGGAACAAATATCATGCCATAACCACCACATTTTATAAAAGTAGACGCATCTACTGAATACCAAGGATATCTTCGCAGTATTTCAAAATTAGCAATAGCTAAACCATGTGTCTTTATCACAGGCATCTTGGTAACAGGATCACTGATATACCTAAATATTGTATCAGCCCACCTAAAATAATGTGCCTTGTCAACTTCTTGACCTAATCCACCTATAGCTATATAATCATAACCTTTATCCATATATTTCTTTACCCAAGACACATCCGTCAAATAATGAATGACAGGCATAGGTCTTAGATTGTGTTCCTTCTCTAGGTATTCATGTATCTTAAAAGTAAGCTCAGGATTGCCTATTGCATCCACATTAACATAGTAATCAATATACCCCCTATAGTATTTTACAAAATCAGCATAAGCATCCACATACTGCTTGAATTCATCCGTATAATACCAATCGTAGCACTTGTTCATAAATCCGTTACCCGTATTCATAATATGTCTATTATACAACGAATGTGCTCCAGAGTCAAGCAGTAATGGAATATTCCTCAACTTGCTATCATCTCCACACCATTCTCATTGTCCTCAAATACAGATACATAAACAGGCCCAAATAAAACCATCAATTTCCTACAGATATCCTCACAACTCATATCACCTAAATCGTTATTTCGCCAATTATTCTCAATAAAGTAATTAATCTTATTTTTCAATCGAATAAACTCAAGCTCACGATCACTATCATTAGAAACATTAAATTTCATAGTAACATAAAATATATGCCTGTGAGGATATCGTAAATAGGAAACATCATCATATGGACAATCATACCAAGCATGTATGGCCTCAAATTGTGTGGTAATAATTACATTCGTAAACATTACTTTATTACCTCCAATATTTTTGATATGGCTGATTCACAATAGGGCTTGGCAAAATCTCTAGCATGTACTTTAGCTTGCTCTGATGCTATATAAAATGTATCCGAATTGCTTAATAACTTTTCAACAAATGAAATTACATCAGCATCATCATGTCTCAAGAATATATTATTAGCAAATAATTCAGAATAGCTTAATCTATCAGGCACAACAGGAATACAACCACAGAATAAGGACTCCAACATAGCTATACCAAAGGTCTCTTGTTTAGCAAAGGAAACAGCTATTTTAGCCTTATTTAATAAATCATAGTATTCCTTTTTATTCTTACATACTTCCTTAGTCTTGACAAACTTCCAATTAGGATAATCAAACCTAAGCATAACAGCAAGCCTATCAAATAATTGTGGTTGTTTTTCTGGATCAAGCCTATGTGGAAATATTATTATATTTTCCTTCTTTACATCTTTAACAAATTCATCTGGATATATAGGTAAGCCAGTAACAACTACTTGATCAGCATTCAAAATTCGTTTTGATAATAACAATCGTTTATGATATTCCGTAGCAACAAATATCTTATCAATAAACCTAAACCAACCATTCTCAATAAACTCAGCCCAGCAAGTCATACCTTTTCTGGACAAGAAATCATTCTCATCCCAAGTACCAGCATGAAGAATACCCATAATTTTAAAATTAAGATGCAAACCTTGTCTGATATATTGTAACATTTCAATTCCAGGAAACCATAAATCATGAAAGAATATTATATCTCCATCTTTTATTTCATTTCTATGTATCATAGAACATAGTTCTGCTAATTGTATGGCTTTATAATAATTAGTATCAACCACATCCAAAAAACTACCTACCGATATATTGTGTTGTAAACGCTTTCCCTCAACCGTAACAAAATCAAAGTTATGCTTAACAAATTCCATAGGAAACCAAGAATTCCATTGCAACGAATACCGTTCACTTAAACTTTCTATCGGAACATTTATTAACATTAAACAATCCTCCTTATAGAGTCCTTAAATATTTTCCAATGTAATAACATTGGACTTCTCATATAACAACAAGCACAAATATCTCTATAATTCCTAGTCCTATGTTCTTCTCTTAATTTAACAATTTCATTACTATACCAATTCCATATTGCTTGCAAAGAATGATCTTTTATATTACCATAAACTATGTCATCACCAAATGAAAAACAACATGGAACCACATTACCGTTCGCCTGAATGGAAACACTTAACCATGGATTCAAACACAGTTCTGTACTAACAGGAAGATGGTCTGGTTTATCAAATACAGTCATAAAACAATCTGGTACTGTTCTAATCTTAAACATAGGATAAACAAGCTCATGCTTAAACACAGCAATAAGTGTATTATAGCTTAATTTCCACTCAGCCAATTCTATAATCTGTAAATCCACATGTGGCTTACCATAACGATATGCCTTATTTACAAAACGCTTAATCCTATCTAATGCCGTATCATNATTTTCAATTGCATTATAATTAATCGTAACATAATCNAAGTCAAACAAACAATCCAAATCCAAATTAGTGCCNTTTGTGCTTAAACCAATAGCCACAAACGGCTTAAGTTTGTTTATTATCTTATCTAATTGAGGATGNAACGTAGGCTCACCAGACATCTGCAACTCAATAAAATACGAACCTTCTAATGAGCCTTCTTTAATCAATTTGTCTATTAAATTTATATCAATAAATTCAGTCTCATCTTTTCTACAAAATAACTTTCTAGGACACATAGGACAACTCAAATTACACTTTCTGCTAACTTCGATTTGATATATTTCTGGTAAATCTGGAATAAAAATATTATTTGGTAAATCATTCACTCGTATTGTCATCTAAACTTCCTCCCTTTAAAAATTCTGGTTTCACATAATACATTACATACATTTTACCCTCTACTGGAACCGAGTATATAAAACCTTTTCTTTTTAACGAACCAAGATGAGACAAAACACGCCTTTCCTTAAGATCAAATATATTCACTATCTCAGACGCTAATGTAGGCAATCCTTTGCTACTTTTGTAAATTAAATATAAATCTATCTTTGCTGCAGATGTTTTTATGCCTTGACCAAATATAGTTTTGTCATTTTCTATATAATCACTAAAATCAGCATCAAAAAAACCATGATCATATTTATAAACAGTAGTATCAAGTTAATCATAGTTTCATTTAATTTTTTAAGTATTTCATCATCTATCAGCTTAAATTCATTAGACATACCTAAGGCAACCCTACCATCTTATGAATTTGCATACAAAGTATAGATCGGTCTAAAACATAGGCAGGCAAAGTATCAATTAACATCCTGTATATATCAACATCACCATCAACTGGACTAAATACAAAATTGCCAGAAAATAAATCACTGCGTATAAACATGTCAACATATTCCATAGCAAAATTTAAATCATTTTTATCAGCAATGACAAACTTAATATCCATAGGCCCATCATTATTCCCAGCTATCAAACGGAACAAATCATATTCAGTAGGAGCAGGCATAGCTTCTATCATACCACTACTTGGACATTTGATATCCACTTCCCATCCTAAATTGAAACTGCTAAAAGGAATTTCATAGGAGCCACTGGTTTCAATTTGAACTAATTTGCCCATACCACACAGGGTATTTACCAATTCCTCAAATTCATTAGGATTTTGTAAAAGTGGNTCACCNCCTGTTATCAAAACATTTCTGGTTNTACACANCCTAACTATTTCCTCTGGTGTGTATTCNANNCCTCCATCAAAAGATTGAGTTTCCTTAGCATCACACCAAGCACAATTTAAATTACAGCCTTGAAACCTAATCAATGTTACCCAAGAACCTTGTGGTATTATACAACCAGGTTCACCAGATATCGTTTCCACTATTTCATTTATTAACAATTAACCCACCACCTTTCGTAGAATGCCCTAGATTAACATCCAAAATGGCCAAAGGTATAAACATACTACTGGAAAAAGTTTAATATGCTGTAGGCCCTCCTAGACCCCTTCTCGACGAAATTTTAAATATACATCAACCAACTTTTGCACCAACACAGAAATTATAACACACAACTGAATATTTGTCAAGCCTTTCTAAAACTTCCAACATAAGCCCTACCACCTCTAAGATATTGTAACACTACTATTTCATTTGAACTGGAAAACTCACCTTCCCTAATCACCAATTCATTTAACCTAAGCACACCTAATTTCTTCTCATGGCCGTCTTTATCCTGATTAAGACCAAACATAGCTGTAACATGAGAATATTTACGCTTATCCTCACTAAAGTTGGATAGCTTTAACAAGTCAGTATCATAGCTGTCTGCATCTGACTGTGTGGCTGTTATTACCAAGGCATGTTTTTCTTGGGATAGTCCTCTTAGGTTTTTCCAAATGTAATCCTGCTTGTGCCTAAATTCTTTAACTGGAGCAGTAAGCAAATCAGCATAATCCACCAAAATAACATCTGGTACAAAATTACCATACTGCTCCCACAATTTAAGACAATTCCTAATCTCATCTACGGATAATGTATCAGCAGCATAGGTAGCCAATTTGAAACGCTGTTTATATTTGTCAAAAAATCGCTTTAGATACCTTTTGGCATCTTCAGCGGTAAGTGGCATTTTTTCCTTTTCCTTTACATACCAAATACTTCCCTTAAATCTGCTACAGGCCTTACAAGGAATATAGTCTGGATTATCCTCAACTGCTTTTATTAACGTATCATAGTCTATGTGTGCATACAAATCATCTGGTGTAAAGTTCCTTAAAACACCAAAATCACAAGTCCTATCCTCGTGATTACATAAATTCAACTGGTTGTACACACAATCTACTACTGGTCTATATCCTTCTTTGCAATATTTAGGATTATCCGATCGTTCAGCTAAATATATACAAATCCTCTTCAACTGCTGGGTTTCAGTCATATCACCAGCTTGGAAAAAAGCCACATTGCATTTCTGCATAATCGCTCGCATGGCTAGTTCCAATAACCAAGCTGTCTTGCCTCGTTTTTCTGGCCCCATAAAACCTACAAATCCACCTCTAATTAAATGGTCATTGAGCATATCACCTAAATCATCTGGATATGAAATAAGTCGCTCAAGTTCTTTGTTAAATGCTATTTCAACTCGTTCTAAAGCCTCATCACTCGATAGTTCAAGACCAACATTAAGCTCATCCAATACGGTCGGTCTATAGTTCTGGGCTAACTCCTCAGCTTCATCGGCCCTACCCTGATCTATCAATTCCTGTATTTGCTTGGTATACAACCTTAATTCCTGTGCCTTGAAGTAAGATAGTGTTTGGTCATANAGATATCCAGAATTGAATTTATCTAAATGCTCATTCTCCTTAGCTAANCTNGGCAGTAAAATGTCATTAAATAGTTCAGCCACATCTTCTGGNATTTTATTATTGTTAACCTTATCACAAAATATATCGTCTATGTCATTCTGTGGTGCTTTACCATATTTGTCAAAGTACTCAATGCACCAAGTAGATAGAATTCTGGCAGCTTCCGATGTAAAGAATTGTGGATTCCATAACTTTCTAATCCTAGATAAATAATCCGTTGAAACTATCATGCCAATAATTATTCTGCGCTCTATGTGTTTATCCGTCTTAACTTCTGAAATCATTTTATGGCCTCCAAATACAGTCTAGTCTCGTCTTGCTTTCCCCGAATTATCCACNCNTACATGGCATCTTTTACATAAGACACGAGCACTTTTCAACGGTTGNTGTGGCCCTAAATCGGAACCACACTTTTGACATATTATTCTGCCAACCTCTTCTTCATCCTCATCAAACTTTTTTCTTCTAGGCATAGTTTGCAAGCCTCCTAATGGACGTATTTGCCTGAAAGGCTGTCTATATCCAAATGACGCTTAGCCTCAATTGGCCTAAACTTCTTGAATAACGGACAATTTATGTCCATGGTTTTGGCTGAAATGTCCGTTATCCACTTATTTTCACCAAGCCATTGGATATACCTACTGACCATAACCAATGGAGCAGGCAAGACTTTACGGACATCGTGCGGTATCTTTTCCTGNCANGCNCTAATGTCCTTGTACATCTGTATCAAATTGGAAGCCAGCTTACTCTCCTCAGAAGGTGTCTTATGGGTTAACAGCTTAAGTGCTGGTGTAAAGCAATCCCGCATAAATATGTTGTAAAAGTCATCTTTGCCAAACACCTCTTGAATCATACGAATGTATGCATCCTTAGACCTGTTGATACTGGCCCTTCTGTCAGCCACAATGAGGAACCTGCTATACGGCCCACTTTTGCCATAGTTGTTGAACAATGTGGAAGCCAAGGATAGCTTGGTGCCCTCTGGAACCTCACTAACTACAGCCTCCAAGACTTCATAAATTTCCTCTTTCGTCCAACGCTTACGCAGCAACGATGGGTCAATGTTGTACTTTCGCATGAAGTCAAGCAACCACTGGGTTGGCTCACCATTACGCTTGACTTGCATTGGCCGACCGCACAACATATTGTCCAAAATGACGTAGGCCTTGGCGTACACCTTGGAACCCTCTCTGTGTTTTTGTGTATTGTATAATGTATTCCAGAAGGCGAAAATCAACTGGATTTCATTGTTTGGTGCATGCCTTTTTAACAAATCCTTTTCAACACAAGCCAAAACTTTGTCAGCAAACAATAATGGTTTTTTGGTAGATGTAGTTTCAAATAGTTTTGGGAGATGCCTATTCTCCTGTAAGGAGTTATGGCTGATCCCATTATTACCTTTATTGTCCAAAACTGGCCCATTCTCCTGTAAGGAGTTCTGGCAGACTAGGTCAGTTTTATTTATACTGGAGAAATTGTTATTGTTAGATATTGACCTATTCTCCTGTAAGGAGTTATGGTGAGTATCTTTAATGGAGCAACCTACTAATTCTGGAGTAGTGTAAGTTTCTCCAGTAAAATTAATATTAGATAAACTTTCCTGTTGCATAGATGAAACCTCTCCAGAGGTTTCATCGCCTGCAACTATGTATTTATCTTTAGATAAATACTTAGTATATTTAATATTACTAATACTATTACTTATATTAGTAATACTATTAGTATCTTTAATATTAGTATTATATATATTATTATATATATTATTATAGTTTGCGTGCATTTTTGTTCCACCTAGGGTAGAACATTTTTTATATACCCCCCACTCCTCCAACAATTTAATTATGGAAATTTCTGTGTCTGATTTGTATGCATTCTTAACTAAGTTCTTTATTTCACCATAATATTTTTTTGCTAATTCATCACCATCTTTAGCACTTTCATATATTTCACCAACACTATACCAAACATCTGGAATTTCAAATACTATTTGCCTAATTTGGCTAAACCCACCACCCAATTTGCTGATTAGTATATCCTCCCTATGCATTAGGAAACCAAGCCAGGCTGCTTTCTTGATAGTGGCTGAAACATATCTGGTAGAACAACCGTGCCTGTCTGCCAAATCAGCATTGGTTAAATTACAGTATAAGTTCTGTCTTGATATTTGAACTATGTCCTGTATAATTTCCTGTTGCTTCTGGGATAATACTGGAATGGCCCTGATTGCTGTTTGCATTTGCACATAGCTTTCTTCCATAACACTACCTCCTTTCGATTGGTCAAGTATAACATATTTATTAAAATTTGTCAAGCATATACTTTTCTTCCCTTACACTATATAAAGAGAAAAAAATACACGTTGGAGGAGATGCATATAAAAATTTATATAGGTCTAAAGTCCCTATTTTATATAGGTCTAAAGTCTTAATTTTTATATGTGTTTTATGTATATGTTAGGTCTAGAGACCTATATTATCCTAATTTATATAGGTCTAAAGTCCCTATTTTTATAAATTAATTAGGTCTAAAGTCCCTATTTTTATAAATTAATTAGGTCTAAAGTCCCTATTTTTATAAATTAATTAGGTCTAAAGTCCTAATTTTTCAATAAACTCTTTACTAACTCATCAGCTTCTCTTTGACTTAAATCTGCGGGATCATCTCCACCAATGTGCACTCTTTCTGCTTCCAGTCCGTACATATTCAATTCACTTACTAACTTCTCACCAGCTTCCAACCCAGCTTTATCATCATCATATAACACATATATTTTCTTGAACAGCATAGTCATTAGTTTAAGTTGTTTTCTTGAATAGTTTACACCAAATGTGGCAAAGGCACATGGGCCTAATCTCCAAACATCTGTGACTCCCTCTACACAAATGCCAATATCACTCCAATATTCTGGATTGCCATATAATATGTCCTTAGGATTGATAATCTCCATGCTTTTAGGGCAGAATAAATAACGTATTTCATTCTTAGGATTAATGCTTCTGCCTTGGTATGAAACCAGTTCACCATTCCAGTAAATTGGTATAAATATCCTATTACTAAACTTTAGTTCATTTAGCATTGATGTTGGCCCAGCAGCTTGTAAACCCCATTCCTTAACTAGTTTACCAGGATCAAAATTACGTTTTACCAAATACTTATAGTGATATGGACTGTGTTCTAAAGTTAANGGATGTAGGTCTGTTGGTAATTTAAATGGTTCTTTATCCTCTTCTTCTTTAGTTATTACTTCATCTAGTAATATGGATGTGGTGTACTTTTTTATTATGTCTCTGGCTTGTTTGATGGAAATATTAAGCAACTTGGCTATTACAGCATCTGCCTTCTTATAGCCACATCTCCAACAGTACCAATAGCTGTATTTAATATTTAGTCCTAAATGCAGCCCTGGATTGCCAGTACAAAATGGGCATGGCATGTTGGCCCAACCAGGTCTACAATGCTTATGCCCACTAGTTTGATATGGAATGTTATAATCGTGTAATAATTGTATAAAATCTACTCTCATAGTCCATCATTATCTAACATCTTCTTTATTTCTCTAAATGCACGACGTATTTTCCAATCTGTTATATTATATTTTTTTAAACATTTTTTTATGTTTCCTTTTGTTTTTTTAGGCGTATAAGGAATGTATAATTTATCAGTGTTATTAAAGATTAAATAACACACAAATTGAGCTTCTTTGCTCAAACTGTTTATATTTTCATAGAATATTACAATATCCTCTGGAGTGGTTGTTGTAATTAATCTATCTCTTATCATAGGATTTAATCAACTCAGACAATAGACTTTCTGGAGTTGTCTTTTTACCATCCAACACAGTATCTAATATTTTCCTCTTTGAGTCTAACATTTTGGCTATCTTCTCCTCTATAGTATCTACTCCTAATAGGTAATAGATATTTACGGTGTCCTTTTGTCCTATCCTATGACACCTGTCCTCAGCCTGCTCTAAAATGGCAGGAGACCAAGGTAATTCTATAAAGACAACATTGGATGCTACTGTTAAGGTAAGTCCAACACCAGCTGCATTTATGTTACCGATAAACAGCCTAATTTTATCATCATTTTGAAATGCCTGCACGGCCTTATCTCTATTTACACCAGTTACTGATCCGTCTACTTTTACAGCTATGTCCTTAAATTCTTTCATAAGTTCATCTATTACAAATCTATGTATGGCAAATACGACTAATTTACCATCAGTTGATAAGAAATCATTTATCCATTCCTTGACTTGTTTTAGCTTACCTTTTACAGCTACCTGTTTCAAAACCTCAACTTTAGCTATGGCTTCAGCATTGGATACTCTCATAGCTGCATTTTTACCTTTTGTCTTGTAGATGAAATCTACAAAATCTTCTTCTGCTCTAACATAAGTATTTTTATTATCTAATTCTATTGGTACATAAGTTCGTATTTTGTCTGGCAGGTCTTGTAGAACATCCTTCTTAAGCCTACGAAACATAATGGTAGATGATAACTTTTTATGTAATTCCTCTGTGTTGGTTGCTCCATTGAAATCCCAACCAAAACCATTGTGNCNTGCACCACAATACCTATTTACATATTCCCANAAATTNGGAGTTTGNTTTGGTGCAAGTATTTTTAGTACATTGTATATTTCTATAGGTCTATTTAATATAGGTGTTCCAGTGAGGGCTAATATGTGAGGAATATTTTTAGATATGGCTTTGACTGCTTTAGTCCTGTTAGCAGCTCTATTTTTTATAAAGTGAGATTCATCAAGTATTAATACCTTAAATGGTATTTTAATTAATGCATTTACCCAATCAGCTAAAATATCATAGTTTATAATAACTATATCCCCAGTTATATTCTCATTTGGGTATTTACCATATAANATTTGTATATTATTTTCATTAGGAAACCATTTATTAATTTCTCTAAGCCAATTAAGCTTTAGTGTGGCTGGACATACAATTAAGACTGGTTTTCTATCTTCATGTAGNTTAAGCCAGCCCAAACTTATTATACTCTTACCCAAGCCCATATCAAGTGCCAATAATGCTCGACCATTTCTTGCTTCAATAAATGCTATTGCTTCCTTCTGGAATGGGTACAATATTTCATCTAATTCTGGAATGGTTATATTGGGTAAAATTGTATTAGTTATTGTGTTCACTTTGTTATAATATTCTTCTAACTTAGGGTCTAGCTCAAACTCCCAAGACTTCAACTTCTCTACAGCTTCTGTAGTATATGGGCATAGCCAATATTTTCTGTTGTTACCATTATCATAAAATTTACGATTGGGCAACGTCTTAACATTTTCAACAGTTGCCCAATCAAAGTCAAACATTATCATTATTGCAGGCTCTTCTGTATTTTTATATTTTGTTAAAAATGCCTTTTTCATTATAAATCCCCCTAAATATGATTTGATTGAAGTATATCATATTATTATTAAAATGTCAAGCTTTTTTATTCCAAGGCCAATGCCCTTTCTTTTGTTTATAGATGAAGCTAAAAAATCCAGCTATTACCAATATTCCACCAATAGCTTTTAACATCTGTGCCCACCATGCACCTTCAAATATCATGTTTACCTCCTCCTTTCTACTGTACTTCTAATTGGTTACCTACTCTAATGGTAGCATAAGCACCTTTGGTTCGACCTAATAATGTTATTATAACNGTTCCTGGTATAGTTGGTTGATATCCCTTTTCTGCAGCATATTCTGCTCCACCTAAGAATGACCCACACATTACCATTAATCTCTGTGTCAGTTTGACTTGAGCTTTAGCTCGTGGTGTTACAGTATATACTCCGCTTGGATAGGCAGCCATTTGGTGTGAATGTGCCATAAGGTATATATCACAACCTTCTACCCTTTGTGTCATTTTATCAAGTGTATTAACTTTACCACCTATTGTTCTGCCTCCACCCCAACCATGATGTGCATAAATAGCATATGTTATTGGTTTTCCGTCCCATTTATCTTTACCAAACCGTAACTTAATAATTCCTTCTATACCTAAATAAGGAACATCTAAACCATAAGCTATTATTCCGCCTGGATCAATACCAACTGTTCTTATAGTTCTATTTTCATGATTACCTCTAAGNACAGCTATAATTTTATTCTTAATTGGCTTAAATTTTTCTATAACATCATTTAATTGATTACCTGGGTTCATTAAATCATCATAAGGACTACCTTTACTGTTAATTAATCCGTTTTCTATCATATCACCTAAAAATAAACCAAATCTGTATGGTTCATTGGCTATATATTCAATAGCCCACTTTAATAACGTTGAATGATGTGCAGGGTGCCCATAATGTATACAAGGTAAAGGTACTATTTCAATTTTGTCCAATGTTTCATCAAATATTTCATTTTTATATTCAAATATTGAGATTGGTTCAATTCCTAATCTTCTGAATTTATTAGCCAATCTCTCTGTTTTAGGCATTTTCTAAACAACTCCATTGAATTTCTTTATCTTTAATTAGTCCAACCTTAGCACCGATGGATTGCCAATTTCTTATGTATTGTTCAGCTGATATTATGTCTAATGGCCCTGCCATGCCCAACTTTCTCATTTCATTTTGTATGGTTTGTAATCTTCGTTCAAATGATAGAAGGTCATCCAATACATGGTCTGATACTGATGGTGAATAGTAAATCTCACCATCTTTTAACCTAACATCTATTGTTGGTGAACACATCATTAAGTTAATTCCATTTTTAGTATTCATCACTTCTGAGATGTCTAATATAGGAGTGTTATTGGGCAGTTCTTCTATTGTTACGTTTTTAACTATAGAACCATCCTCTAAATATCCGACATTACCATTTTTATGGATCACTACTAATCTCATGTTATACACATCATCTCCCGTCTCAATACATACTAACGAATAATTATAACATATTATTTATGTTTTGTCAAGTATTTTAATCGGAGACGACCGCTCCAATTATCCCACCAAGTATCAATGCTATTGTAGATGTTTTATAAGTTTTTACCTTTTGATCCTGTAATTCTATGTTCATTTGTTTTTCAAGCTCAAACCAGGCTAAACGTTCTTCTTCATATTTCTGAATTAATACGCCTGTTTTACTTATATAATTTTGTGTAACTTCACGCTCACGATCTAGTCCATCTTTGAGTGCCTTGTTTTCAGCTTCTAACTGTGCAATGTACCGATACAGGTCAATGGCGTCCTGAACATCCATCACAATCTTGTTG
>JGI24713J26584_10001929_pt1 | contig 14733 bp, 12 predicted proteins | sample BioPla4DNA1_FD_26584 | JGI IMG/M metagenome (IMG submission 26584) | reverse complement strand
AAACCTGACATTCTGCTCGGCCACAATTTTTAAGATGGTATTCTTGTCCATAACCAGCCTCCTGATTTATTAAAAGTGTTGGCACATCATAACCTGTTTAAAGCGATTACCAGTCCACCGCCAGTTTATATAACCCTCATCAAAAAGGTTACTACCATTATCAATCCCAATAAAAGATTGAAAAACATCCCCGAGAACAGCCCGACAACAGTGCCAAAGCCGGCTTTCACAGCCTTGTTGAGGTCGTTTGCGCTGAGGTATTCGCCCAGCATGGCCCCAATCCATGGCCCTATCAACAATCCCAACGGGGGAAGAATGAACAGCCCAGCAAAAGTACCGATAAATGCGCCCCATACCCCGGCCCGGCTTGAGCCCGAATATTTGGCTCCCAGGGTAGTCGACAGGTAGTCGACCAGTACAGACAATAAAGTTATGCCTCCCATCATGGCGATATAGGTTACGTTTATTACCTCAAAGCCTTCATACCAACCATAAGCCACAATAACCCCCAGGATCAAAGGTATGCCTGGAATCATGGGAATAAAAACCCCAACCAACCCGGCCAGCATGAAAAGCACCGCCAGAACCAGCACCAGGCTATCAGTCACAAACAACCACCTCCCCAAAAAAACTAAACTTGCAGGCCCAGTGTACGGATGAGCTGAGCCGCCAGATAACGACAGTGTTCATAGGTTAAGCCGCCCTGCAGGTAGGCACAGTAAGGCTCTCTGGCCGGGGCATCGCATGACAGTTCAATCGAAGCCCCCTGCACGAAAGTGCCCGCGGCCATAATCACCGGAACATCATAACCCGGCAAGCGGGCAAACTCCAGGCGTACATCGCTGTCTACAGGGGAACAATTCTGCACCACCTGACAGAAGCGCTGCAGCTCTTCTATAGTATTGAAACAGAGGGATTGTATGATATCAGCCCTAAACTCATTCCACCTGGGCTCTACCCGGTATCCTGCCTGTTCAAACAGAGCCGCTATTAAAACCGCCCCTTTTAAGGCCTGCAATACTGTATGGGGAGCCATAAACAGGCCCTGGAAAAACCAGCGTTTATCTACCAGACTGGAGCCCAATTGTTTGCCCAGTCCGGGCGCGGTGAGATGGTAGGCGATGGTCTCTATAAGCCCGGCCTGACCGGCAATATAGCCACCGTTGGGGGCCAGTCCCCCACCGGGGTTTTTGATTAAGGACCCGGCTACCAGATCTGCCCCAACCCGGCAGGGTTCCTGTGGCTCGACGAATTCCCCGTAACAGTTGTCCACCAGCACAATACAGTCCGGCTTTTGCTGCTTGACCAGTTTGATCAGGCCTTTGATGCTCTCTATAGGTATGGCCGGGCGCAGGCTGTAGCCGCGTGAACGCTGGATCAATACCATTTTGGTATTGTTATCGACTGCCTCTGCAATGGCCTTTACATCGGGAAGCCCGGCCTGGTCGAGCGGGATCTCTTTGTAGAGAACGCCTTTTGCCGCTAAAGTCCCTTTGCGTTCAGGGCCGCCGCCAATTATATTAAACAAGGTGTCATAAGGCCGGCCGGTGATGCTCAGCAATCCATCCCCGGGCTTAAGCAGGGCAAACAAGCAGGCGGAAATAGCATGTGTGCCGGATACGATCTGCGGGCGTACCAGTGCATCTTCAGCCTGAAACACCAGTGCATAAAGCCTTTCCAGAGCCGTACGGCCGGCATCGCCATAGCCATAACCGGTTGAACCATAAAAATGATGCTCTCTGACCCGGGCTTCCTGAAAGGCCTGCAGCACCCGCTCGCTGTTTATGTAGGCGTTGTCTTCGAATACTCTAAACTGCGGAGCAATGATCTTTTCGATATCGGTTACAGTATTTATGGCATCCCGCAATGATGACGGCCTCTCTTTCCATCTCTTATAGCTACCCTTCATATTATACACATGCCTGGCAATAGACTACAATTCGTTAAGCACGTAGAGCAGGCCATCCGGGCTTATGCCCAAGCTGTGCCGTTGCCCCGGTCACATCAACAAGGGTCGGCGGTCAGGCTTTGAGTTCCGATAACTCCGGCAGATCAATATCCTCGATAGTAGTCAGGTCCTTGCGGGTCAAGCGGCTCTTGTCTATGATGCGCAGGGCCTGGCGGCGAATGGATTTTTCAGTTAAATTGCGCACAAAGCGCGCATTGCCGCTGTGAGGATGCCTGTGGCTGCAAAACTCGGTTAGCAGGTGTTTCAGCTTCCAGCGGGCTGCATTGCTCAACACATAATCCCTTTCCGAGTATAAGTGCAGGGCGATTTGAAAAAGCTCTTCACAACTGTAGTCATTAAACTGTATGTGTATGGGGAATCTCGATCTCAAACCCGGGTTGGAACGCATGAAATGGTCCATTTCATTGCAGTACCCGGCCAGCACTACCACCAGATTATCGCGGTTATCCTCCATCTGTTTCACTATAGTGGCAATGGCCTCTTTGCCGAAATCCTTTTCCCCACCCTGGGCCAGGGTATAAGCCTCATCAACAAATAGAATGCCCCCTAAGGCCTTCTGTATGGCCTCCTTGGCCTTCTGTGCGGTATGACCGATATACTCCCCTACCAGGTCGGCTCTTTCCACCTCAACCAGATGCCCTTTGTCGAGCAGTCCGATATCCTTGAAAATCTTCCCCAATATGCGCGCTACGGTGGTCTTACCGGTACCTGGATTGCCTTTGAATATCATATGCAGGGACACTGGCTGTGATTTGAGATTCTGTTCGGAGCGCATGACCTGAATCAAACTGAATGCAGTAATCTCGGCCAGCATCCTTTTTACCTCGGTCAGTCCGATCAGTTTGTCCAGTTCTTTGAAAGATGGGCGGTCAAACANTCCCGGGGAAAAACTGCTGTAGGCCTGATGATGCACTACCTCGGTATGGTTAAATTTTTTTGATATCTGCAATAGTATCACTACTCCTATCTGTTGTACACATATCATATGACACACAGACAAAAGTGGTGCTACCATGCAGAAAGATTGATAATTTGAGCAAATATGGCCGGCAGCCGGGATGACATTATTGTCATGAGCAGGTTGGGAGGCTCTTGCCCCGCAGATTGTAACGTGCTTTCGGCCGTGGGCCGGCAGGTTTGTTCAGGTCAACCTCGAATTAAGCTTACCCCAACAGGGAGTTGGTGCACACCATCCAGGTTAACCTTAAGACATCGATATTTGAAGCCTATCGCAGCAGGAATCAGGTTTAAACCTGCTTTTGAACATAGCATGTCATTGATAAACAAGCATATTAAAAAGACCCTGTTCTCAAGCGAACAAGGCCCCAGGGCTTGCCTTTGCCTCTATGCCGGATCACTTGTCATCTTCATTTCTAAAATCGAGATTGAGCATGGCTCCCATCGGGCGGATTGGAGCCACGGTAGAAATGGCGTGCTTATAGATCAGCTGCTGCTTGTTGTCCATCTCCACTACCACGGTAAAATTATCGAATCCCTTCACCACACCTTTGATTTGAAAGCCATTCACCAGGTAGACGGTGACCGGGGTCTTATCTTTCCTGACCAGGTTTAAAAAGGTATCTTGCAGGTTGATTTGGCCTTTAGACATTTGTTGCTCCTCCATTCAATGAACTCATATTTATATATTATCTCTTCCTGTAGAGATTTCTACAAGGCCCAATTATGTCCTGCCATCACTGAAGAAATATTTTTCGCCAATTTATCTGTATCTTTATACTCGTCCGGCTTCAGCCAGTTAATGCGCTTGTCTTTCCTGAACCAGGTGAGCTGGCGTTTGGCAAAACGCCGGGTCTCCTTTTTAATCTCCTCTATCATTTTATCTTTGGTGACAAAACCCTCCAGATAATACATGACCTGCTTGTATCCCAAAGCCTGCATGGAGGTATGGCTCAATGTGCAGCCCTGCTCCCTTAAGGCCATAACCTCATCGATCAACCCCTTTGCGATCATGTCATCAACCCGCTTTTCGATGCGTTCATAAAGCTCGCTGCGCTCAATCTCCAAGCCAATCGCCAGCAGATGATATTGGTGGCGGTTCTTGATCTGAAAGCGGGAAAAGGGCTCCCCGGTCAATTCGTAAACCTCCAGGGCCCGCACCAGGCGTTTCTGATCATTGGGGCCGATTACAGCAGCATAATCAGGATCGACCGTTTTAAGCCGCTTATAAGCAAACTCCAGCCCGAAAATCGATATCAACTGGTTCCAATAATCCCGTATGGCCTGGCGTTTGGCCATGGGATAAAACTGGTAATCGTCCACCACGGCTTGATAATACAGGCCGGTACCCCCGGTCAGAACCGGCAGTATGCCCTTCTCATTGAGCTCCTGGATAGTGGTTTTGGCCAGCTGCTGATATTGCGCAACGCTGAACTCTTCCCATGGCTCCACAATATCGAGGAGATGGTGCTTTACCCGGGCCCGCTCCGCCGGGCCGGCCTTGGCCGTGCCAATATCCATGCCCCGGTATACTTGCATGGAGTCGCAGGATAATATCTCGCCGTTAATCCTTTCCGCCAGCTCAACCGCCAGCCTGGTCTTGCCGCTGGCTGTTGGCCCCACAATGGCCAGCAATTTATCCAATTTACAAACCACCTTCGCTGAGCTTAATCGCGCTCGATCTCAATTATCCCGAACTGGACGGGGTTGTTCGCGCTGCCAGCCCTGCGGGTAAAGCCCAGCCGCGAGAATTCAGGGCTATTGGCCCGCTCTTTCATCACTACCCGTTTAGCAGCTACCCGCCTGGCTTCGCCTATGGCCTGTTCGCTCAAAGGCTGGGGGTCGCCCAGCACGCGTATCGGGTTCATGGTTTCACTCTTAAACAACGGCTTTCTGAACATGGGATCAAAGTACACCACATCAAAGGATTTGTCCGGCAGGGCCTGCAAATAGCTCAAATGATCAACGGCCTCAACCTGTATGCGGTGAATGGCCTCATCCAGCCAGTATAGAGGCGAATGATAAAGGCGCATCCCCCATTTGATGGTATAGGCAATGGCCGGTGAGGATTCCAGAGCCACCACCGGTCCCCGGGCAAAATAAGCCAGGACTATGCTGTCGGCCCCCAGCCCCAGGGTACAGTCCAGCACCCGATCACCCGCCTCAATCCGCGCGGCCTCAATCAGCGGATCGGGCTGACCTTTCCTGCGGTAGGCCTGTAGCCGCACTTTTGCCATGCTGGGATGAAAAAACAGCCTGTTCTCCCCGATGTGCAAAACCGGCACCGGCTTCTGCCAGACCAAAATAGCCTCCGCCCGGTACTCTGCTTTTATGCGCTGAAGATTCCTGCCCAGACGGGGCACATACTCAAACCGGCTGTCATCCAGAAACTCCCGGAAAGCCGCATCCGGTTCCGGCTGTGATAGGGTTGTCGTAGCCAAGATTCTCATTGATGACCTCAATCATCTCTTAAACATGCGTTCCATATCCTGCAGAGATATCTTGATCAAGGTAGGACGTCCATGAGGGCAGTATTTGTAATTGGGAGTATCCAGCAAATCCTCAACTATAGCCTTTATTTCCGCCGGTTCTAGCGCCTGACCGGCCTTTACGGCCTGCCGGCAGGCCATGCTTATCAGGGCTTTGCTAGGCCATTGCTCTTTTTCTTCCCCTTGCGGGGNGTCCANCATCTCTATGATGGTTTCCTCTTCATGCCCGTTTAAGCCANCAGGCACCGCTCTGATTATTACTGTATTATGCCCCAGCAAACCCAGGTCGAAACCCAGGCTGCTAAAAAACTCGCTATGCTCCTGCAGTATCTCCATCTGCAGGGCGGACAGTTCCAAAACTTGCGGAAAAGCCAGCTCCTGACTGGTCCTGCGGTGATCTTTGTCCTGCTTGAGCAAACGGTTGAATAGAATGCGTTCATGAGCCGCATGTTGGTCGATGATGTAGAGCTCCTGGTCCACTTCCGCGATAATGTAAGACTGCAGGAACTGACCGATGATTTTTATATTTCCGGAATCAGCGGTCGGTACGGTAATGGTCGTATCCGTTTTGACTGCCCTGGGCGGCAGGGAAACCCGGGGCTTGTAGTTCTGAAATGAGGGTATGCCGGTAGAAATCCAACCGCTTGATACTGATTCAGCCAAATCGGTGGTGACAGCCGCATCATCTGGAGGATGCCGGTAGCTGCTGATTTTTACCTGATACTCCTGCAAACAGCTGCGCAAAACCTCATGAACGGTGCGAAATATATCCTGATCCCTGCGAAAGCGAATTTCGCTTTTTTGCGGATGTACATTGACATCCACCATCTTCGGGTCGATGTTGACATTGATTATAGCCACCGGGAACTCCCGCGAGACCAGCATGCCCTGATAAGCCTGCTCTACTGCCCGGTACAAAAGCGGGCTGCGAATAGGGCGGGTATTCACGTAAAAGTACTGCCATTTGCGGTTGGGCTTCTTCAGCTCCGGGCGGGATAGAAAACCCGACAGGCAGATGTTTTCCCCCTGATAGGCAAAAGGCAGGAGCTGTTCCGCCAGGCTGGCTCCGTGCACCGCAATTATGGCATCGCGCAGCTGCCCGTTGCCGGGGGTTTTAAAGTACAAACGCCCCTGGCTGCTGAATGAAATCGAGATATCCGGGCGGGCCAAAGCATAACGCCCCACCAAGTCATGGATGAAAATCCCTTCACTGACCGGCGACTTTTGAAAATTCTTGCGGGCCGGGGTGTTGTAAAACAGGTCCTCCACCAGCATGCGGGTTCCCGGCACGGCGTTATATTCTTCACAGGCCATGATGCGGCCGCCCTCAATATGAAAAAACAAACCGGGCTCGCCGGCACAGCGGCTGTACACCTTGACCCGGGCTACAGCGGCAATGCTGGGCAGGGCTTCGCCGCGGAATCCCATGGTCACGATCTGCTGCAGGTCATCTGCCGAACTCAGTTTGCTGGTAGCATGACGCTGGAAGGCCAGTGCAATCTCGTTTAACGGTATGCCTTTCCCGTCATCCTCGACCTCGATGCTGGTAGTGCCGCCCCCCGTAATGCGTACCGCGATGCGCGAGGCACCGGCATCGATAGCGTTTTCCAGCAGCTCTTTGACCACTGAAGCCGGCCTTTCGATAACCTCCCCGGCGGCAATCTTGTTTATCAGATGGTCGTCCAGCAAGCGGATAGACATTTACAACCTCGTTTCATATCCGGTTTTGGTGTCCGTAACCCGGTAGTCGTCGTCAACCTTGTTCTGCAGGTATACCAGCTGATATTTGCCCTTTTGCAGGGTTTGATAGGCGTACTGGCCTTCTTCCTGGCAGTTTTTGCAGCCATGCAGAGGTATGGATACACACGCTACGTTGTAATATTCCCCGGAAGGGTGCCGGGCTGATGACATAATGATCTTGAACCCCAGGCAGTTCTTGCACATACGCAATTCCACCTGCTGCGTTTCGTGAATATAATCAGTGTCATAAAAAATGTTTCTCATTTCCATGCGGAAGGGGCGCTGCTCTTTGGCTCTGGCCTGGGCTATCTTCTCTTCCCGTTCCCTGAATACCCTGAGCTGTGTGTTCACGATGCGTTCTAAGGCCTCGCGGTTCCCCCGGGGTTCTTTGAACTGTTCCGGTGAGTAATCAGGCTCCTTGAGATTGGAGAAGTCAATTCCTGCCATGGCCATGATCAAGCCCATGTTAATGTAAGGCAGGGCTGACTCAACCGAGTAGCCTCCCTCCAGAACCGCAATATCGGGATTGAGGCGCCGGTTTAGCTTCGCATAGCCCTGGGCGGTGAAGCACATATTGGCCAGCGGATCGCTGTAGTGATTGTCCTGCCCGGCTGAATTGATCACCAGATCAGGCTTAAACTCTTCCAGTATGGGCATGACCAAATTATCCAGTATAAACAGTATGCCTTCGTCGGTAGTGCGCGGTGCCAGGGGGATATTGATGGTGGTCCCATAGGCCAATGGACCGCCATTCTCGTCCATAAAACCGCTGCCCGGGTAAAGGGTGCGGCCATCCTGATGAAAAGATATAAACAAGACGTCGGGGTCATCCCAGAAGATTTCCTGCGTGCCGTCCCCATGATGCACGTCGGTGTCCACGATGGCGATGCGCTTCATCCCGTATTTGCGGCGCAGGTATTCTATCATTATGGCTTCGTTGTTGATGTTGCAGAAGCCGCGGTTGCCGTGTACCACGGTCATGGAATGATGTCCGGGGGGACGGACGATGGCAAAACCGTTTCTCACCTCGCCGTTTATGACCGCATCGGCCATGCGCAGGGCTGAACCGGCGGAAATCAGATGCGCTTCGGTAATTTGGGAGTCGATATCAGGAACGCAAAAGTGCACCCGGGCAATATCCTTATGGGTAGCCAGACCAGGCTGGTATTCCCGTATTTGCGGCAAATCCATTATGCCCTCTTCAAATATCTGGTCGCGGGTATACAACAGGCGCTCTTCGCGCTCTGGATGGGTTGGGCTGATAGCCCAGTCAAAGGCCGGGAAAAACAGTATTCCGGTCGGTTTCATTCGCTCACCCCCTGGTATTCCTCTATGAATCCTGGTGCGACCTGCACGCCTACTTCAAATATCTTGCCTATCTGGTTCCAGCCGCGGATCATGTTGAACTGTTCTTCCATGAAGAATTTGGCATTAGCGGTATATTTATCGATGTCCTTCTCGCGGCTGATTTCCTCCAGCAAGCTTAAGGCCAGGACCTTGGCATCGGCCAATTGAAAGTTTCTGGGCCTTTCGACAGTGCCTCTTATTCCCCCCGGGTCAACAATATACAAACTGTTGGCTGTATCCACATGCAGGCGCAGTGACAGGGTGGGGCGCACCACTGCAGCCCCCAGAGCGTTGGCCACCGGGGAGTGGGTATGAATGTAAGCCGGAACCCCTATTTCGTCAGCCANTATGGGCACTATGGCATAAGCTGAGGCCCCTATGCCAATNAGTTGATCCAGCCTGAATTTGCGGCGATGTATTACTTCCCAGACCTTGTAGGCCGGCTCGTTTTCCCACTCGGTAAACATTTCCGTGATGGCTCTCTTCAAGCGTTCAATAACCGTTTCGACCACGTAAAAGCACAAATCGTCCATGCTCATGCCGCCCGAGGCCGCCAGGGATTGCAATAATTCCTGGGAGCGCCCGGCATCTCCCACCCCCAGTTTGTAGTAAACATTGAAAGCATCGGTAACCGTCGGCTCGCTTCCGCCAAAACAGGCTGCCGGACCTACGCGGATCGGACTCACCTTGATGCTGTTCTCCCGGCAGCGGATCACGCTGTCCCCGCCCAAAGCTATGGATCGCACCGCGAAAGCGTCGATATGGGTATAATGGTTTTCTATCCTGGCCCCTTTGGAGGCATATAGCGGGTCTCCGGCAATCACCAGTGATATGTCGGTAGTGGTGCCGCCAATGTCAACTACCACAGAGTTCTTTTGATCCCGGCTCAAGGCCACCGCGCCCATGGTGCTGGCAGCCGGGCCTGAAAATACGGTTTCACAGGGTTGATGACGCGAAGCCTCGATGGGCATAGTGCCGCCATCAGCCTTGAGGATGTGTATTTCAACATCCGCGATCCGGGCCTGTATGGCCTGGCTCATGCTATCGGCAAAGCGGTTCCATTCGGGCAAGGTCATGGCGGTAAAATAAGTGGTGGCCGCCCTCCGGGGGAAATTCAGCTTCCCCGAGACTTCTGCACTTATGGTCACTTGCATTTCCGGGTCGGCTTTTTGGATGAAGTCTCTGATCTGCTGTTCCAATGAGCTGTTGCGGTTGGAGAATTTGCAGGCCACAGCGATCCGCTTAATGCCCTTGCCCTGTATATCCTGTAATATCTCCTGCAATTGCTGCTGATCGATACCCTCAATCACCCGGCCGCGGAAATCTACGGCGCCTTTTAAAAAGTAAATATCCCTGGTAACACTGTAGGCTTGATGGGGAAGCCCGTACCCGGGCAGCATCAGCAGGGCGGTTCTTTCCCCCTGCCCGGTAGCGAGGAGGTTGGTAACCAGTGTAGTGCTCAATACCACACGCGAAATCTTATTTCCATCCGCTGCCGCCAGTAGTTCATCCAGAACCTCTAACAGGGTCTGCTCAAGATTATCGTCCTGGGTGGGTTTTTTTACTGTGAACCGTATTTTGCGGTCATCAAATAATACCCCGTCGGTAAAGGTACCACCTACATCGATACCAATTAACATGGCAACACCTCCTTAAATATATAGGGCAGATTATGCAAAATCGCTTTTCCATCGATAGAGGATGTTTAAGGCTTCACGCGGGCTGAGGCTGTCCACATCAAGCCGGCGCAGCTCTGTGAGCAACGCGTTTTCACTGGCAAATAAAGCCGGCTGCTCAAACACCAGCGAAGCTGAAGCCTTTGGGGGCCTGTTTTCCAACTGTTTTAACACCTCTTTAGCCCGCTGCAGCACGGTCTCCGGCACACCGGCCAGACCGGCCACATGTATTCCGTAACTCTTATCAGCTTTTCCCGGCAAAACCTTTTTTAAAAACACTACTGTGTCTCCGCTCTCTTTTACCGAGACTGATAAGTTGACAATGCCGGGTGTATCCTCGGCNAGGGAAGTGAGTTCATGATAATGGGTGGCAAAAAGGGTGCGGGCTTTAATCCTGTTGGCCAGATCTTCACAGACCGCCCGGGCGATGCTCAATCCATCGAAAGTACTGGTGCCCCTTCCGATTTCATCGAGTATCACCAGGCTCTTGGGGCTGGCATTGTGCAGAATGTTCGCTACCTCCACCATTTCCACCATAAAAGTACTCTGACCTGAAGCCAGGTCATCACTGGCCCCTACCCGGGTAAAGATCTGGTCCACCACGCCGATACGGGCCTCACGCGCAGGCACAAAGCATCCCATCTGGGCCAGGATGACAATCAGGGCGGTTTGCCGCATGTATGTACTCTTCCCGCCCATGTTGGGGCCGGTTATCAGCATGAAACGACAGCTGTCCGAGTCCATGCGCACATCATTGGGCACAAAATGACCGCCGGGAAGATTCTGCTCCACTACCGGATGGCGTCCCGCTTTTATCTCAATTCTACCACTTTCATCCACTAAAGGACGAACGTAATCATTGCGGAAGGCGCATTCCGCCAGGGCCAGGAGCACATCGACCAGGGCTACCTTGCTGGCGCTGTCCTGAATGCGCTGCAGGTGTTCTGCCAGGGTGTTTCTCAGCCTGACAAAGGCTTCGTATTCCAGAGCGAAGAGGCGCTCCCTGGCCCCCAGTATCCTGTCTTCGTATTGTTTTAAGGCATCGGTTATGAAGCGCTCAGTATTGACCAGGGTCTGCTTGCGCACATAATCGGCCGGTACCAGGTGCAGATTGGAACGGCTTATTTCCAGGTAGTACCCGAATACTTTATTGAATCCGACTTTCAGATGTTTAATGCCGGTGCGCTCTTTTTCTTTATTCTCGTAATCAACCAGCCAGGCCGAGCCTTCGCTGGCAAGCCTTTTTAATTCATCGATTTCCTGGTCAAATCCGGGTTTGATCAAGCCGCCCTCTTTTACCGTTATAGGAGCCTCGTCCATAATTGCCTGATCAATCAAATTGGCTATATCCTGCAGATTGTCCATGCTGCCGGCATGGCGTATTATCTCGGTCTGGCAGCCCTGCAACAGCTCTGTCAAATCGTTCAAAGCCTGGCAGGATGACTTCAAAGCCAGCAAATCCCGGGGGTTGGCCAGGCCGCTGCCCAGCTTGCCCCCCAGGCGCTCCATATCATAGATTCGTTTCAATACCGCCGCCAGTTGCTCGCGCAGCTCAATGTTGGAGAACAGTTCTTCTACCCCGTCCAGGCGCCGGTTGATGGCTGACACCTCGCGCAGCGGCAGTTCCAGCCATTTCCTCAAAAGCCTCTTACCCATGCCGGTGTGACACAAGTCCAGGATGCTCAATAAGGTATTCTGCTTGCCGCCGTCGCGAAGATTGCCGGTTATCTCCAGGTTGCGGCGCGAGGCCGCATCAATGCCCAGATACTGCTCCGGCCGGTGTACTTTTAATCCCAAAATGTTTTCCAGGTGCTGCTGATGCGTTTCCTGCAAAAACAGGATAATTGCCGCCGCAGCCATAATGCCGGCACTGAAGCCTCTTAGCCCAAAACCGTCCAGGGTAGCAGTTTTAAAATGATTTAAAAGTATGTTTTGCGCCCTGCTCAGATCCAGGGCTGGCTCCGGAATACCGGCCGCCGCAGCCCTGAGCGGCCAGGCCGGGTTAGTCCAGTATTGAGAGTAAAGATTCCCCAAATTGTCGATCAAGCACTCCGCAGGGGCGATGCGCTGCAGTTCGACACTCAGGGCAGCCAGTCCGGCAGGGCCAGTAAACTCGGTCACCTGGAATTCCCCGGTGGAAACATCGACCCAGGCCAATCCCGCACAGTTCTTGCTTTCTACCACTGCGGCCAGATAATTGTTGCGATCCTCCTGCAAAAGGTTCTCATCAGTGATAGTCCCCGGGGTGATTATGCGGACTACCTCTCGTTTGACGATGCCCCGGGCCTTTTTGGGGTCTTCTACCTGTTCACATATGGCCACTTTATATCCCTGAGCCACCAACCTGGCTATATAGCTGTCAGCCGCATGATAAGGGATCCCGCACATGGGAATGCGTTCATCCTGCCCGCCATCGCGCGCGGTGAGAACAATTTCCAGTTCCCTGGACGCTGTTTCGGCATCCTGGAAAAACATCTCGTAGAAATCCCCCAGGCGGAAAAAGAGGATGGCATCCTGATGCTGTTCTTTTATCTCCAGATATTGCTCAATCATGGGGGTATACTGCGACAAGACCAGTCTCCTCCTTGTTACCAGGAATCGCAGCATCAATCTGGTTCTACAAAAAGAAAGACCCGATTTGGGCCTTGGGCAAATACTAATAAAGAAGGCTAAATCACATACCGCAGCCGCTGCAGGAGCTGCATCCATCAGGGCCGCACCCACCGGAAAGGCTCTGATTCATGGCGAAATACACCGCGTGCATCAGATTGTTGAACTTGTCCTGTGCATCCATAACCTGCTGAATCAATGCATTGTTCTGCATCTGCTGCTCCACTATACTGAGTTGGTTCTGTTCTTCAGGAGTAGCCTCCAGCCCATTGCGCTGCTTGTTCTCGAGATTCATGCGCAGGGCCTGGTATTTCATCACCAGACCGAAGGCGGTCTCGTCAGCCTGTAATTGATCCTGTAGTCTCCTGACTGCCAACAGTTCGTCAGACTGTGCTATGGATGAACCCAGATCCATGGCCAGTCTTATAATCTCATCTCTGTGCAAGGGTATCTACCTCCAATTCTATAAATCACCAGCTTCAGGCAATTTCACCAAATAGCGAAAATGTTCTGGCTTCTGTTATTTTAACACGTATTATCTGACCAGCGATATCATCGGGCCCAGAAAAAATAATTATTCGGTTGGTGCGGCTGCGCGAGGTTAATTTGCTGGGGTCGGTTTTGCTGGGCCCTTCGACCAGGACCTCCTCATATTTGCCCTCCAGGCCGCGGTTAATTTCCAGGGCAATAGCATACTGCAATTGAGTCAATTGGTGCAAACGGCTGCGCTTGACCTCAACTGGAAGCTGGTCCTCCATCTCAGCCGCTTTGGTTCCCGTACGGGGGGAATACATAAAGGTAAAAGCCGAATCAAAACGCACTTTCTGCACCATATCCAGTGTATCCAAGAAATCCTGTTCGCTTTCCCCGGGAAAACCCACGATGATATCAGTGCTTATGGCTACGCCCGGGATTCGTTCGCGCAAAGCCATAGTCCTCTCCAGATAGTGCTCCCGGGTATAGCCCCGGTTCATCAGCTTCAGAATGCGGTTGCTGCCCGACTGCATGGCCACATGAATGTGCTCGCAAACCTTGGGGTTGTCGGCCATGGTATCGATCAGCTTGTCTGACAGATCCTTGGGATGTGAGGTGGTGAAGCGTATGCGCTCGATTCCATCCACTTCTGAGACCATATTGAGCAGATCGGGAAAGTCGATGGGCTCATCAAGCCCCCGGCCATAGGAGTTAACATTTTGTCCCAGCAGGGTAACCTCTTTATAGCCTGCCTGGGCCAATTCCCTGATCTCCCTGATAATATCCCTGGCTTCCCGGCTGCGCTCCCTGCCGCGGGTATAGGGTACGATGCAGTAGCTGCAGAAGTTGTTGCAGCCGAACATTATATTGACAAAAGCGCTGTATCCACCCGAGCGCTTTGACGGCAAAGGCTCGATAATGCTGCCTGCTTTGTCCCACACCTGCACCACCGGATGCTGGCCTTCCTCAGCGCGGCGAATCAAGCCGGGCAGTTCATGAATATTGAGTGTGCCGAATATTATGTCTACATTGTGTTTCTTGAGCTTCTGCCTCACTTCCGGCAGCTGAGCCATGCACCCCCCAAAAGCGATCAGCTTGGCAGGGTCTTTCCGCCTTAAGGCCGTGATTTCTCCCAGCTTGCCGTATACTTTATTCTCTGCCGAATGCCTCACGCTGCAGGTGTTAAATACGATCAAACTGGCTTCTTCCGGGCTGCTTGCCGCATGGTACCCACAGCCTTCCAGCAGACCTCTGATAACCTCTGAATCCCTGACATTCATCTGACAGCCATAGGTGTAAACATAATAGCTTTTATCATGTTCTTTAGCCTGCGGTATCATCGACATATTCTATACCCCTTTATGGTCAAATAAAATGAAGCCGGGCTTGCCCGGCTTTAATAAATCCCATCCTAATCCCGCGGCTCGTTCATAACCTCTTCGATTAGTTTTCTGATATGCTCCAGGCTCAC
>JGI24713J26584_10001895_pt1 | contig 14846 bp, 9 predicted proteins | sample BioPla4DNA1_FD_26584 | JGI IMG/M metagenome (IMG submission 26584) | reverse complement strand
AGACCGGCTGGACGTGAAGCGGACGCTCGATGACGGAACGATGTGATGGGGGTCTCCGGGGGGGAGAGACCGTGCCGCAGGTATCTGAGAGACCCCCAGGCTTGGAGGTTTGGGGGGTCTCGCCGACCGGGGGTCTGCATAATCTGCTGGGGGTGTCAGCATCGGGATATCGGATGCGAGAGACCCACTCGGCCTCAGGGGCCACAACCGATATCTCACTCCTGCTTCCTGACCTAAAGGCCGCATCGAGGTTTGACCCGGGGGAGAGGGGGTGTCGGGGGCGAATGGCAGGGGTATTACTTGACCCTGAAATGGATATCCTTCCTCTTCCGGGAAGAGTGTTACCAGAGAGGAGGGCAACGCTGATGATTGCTGCGCATAGACAACCGGGGTTGTGGGGTTGCCCGGGCTGGCTTGAGGAGACCACGATGAGGTAACTGCTTCTGATCAGGGGCAAAAAACGTCGCATGGCTACCTCCACCCTGCGATGGAATTAGGTATGTTTATAAATACAAAAAGTATTTGATTTTACCTATGGCAAGAAGGGAAAGCGACATTCATTCTGCTGTCCTGCGTAAAAACACGCTTTTTGAAGTCAGGAGATGTTGGTCACCATGAGCGCGTTTCAGCCATACCTCCTTCCTGTTGCAACTATAATCTCCGGGATACTCATTGTATATGCGATCTACACCTATAGGCACCTCCGCAAAAAAAGACATTCTTCCTCTGGGGTGGATGGTTCGGGGAACGGGTCGCGCGAAAGACGGATATCCGAAGATCTGGAACTACAGATTGTCCTTGCGGTTTTTGTTATAGCATCTTTCTTCGTGTTCACCGGCTGGTTTCTGTATTATGACAGCCACATCAAGGATTGCGGCAACGACACTCCAGAGGCCCTGACGCAGACAGAGACGATCATCGAGTGGCTCCAAAACCTCCTGTACTGTCTGTCCGGGTGTGCGGCTTTTTTTATCTCGCTTGCGTTCGTCGTGATAAAAGTAAGCACGTCAGCATTTTCCATACGTGCTTTTGAGTCTGTACTTCATCCCCTCGATGAGGACCGGGGTATCGTGTGGGCGGGGGTGTTTATCTACTGTTTGGCGGCACTGGAGTGCCTGGGTCTCGTGATGGCGTTGTCGTTTCGGCTCCTTGAATTATCTGATTTAAAGACGCTCTGGGGATTCTCGGCTGTATTTCTCTTTCTGATCCTCTGTGTGGTAGCGTTTGAGATTCTCGGTCTCTTTTTTGTCCGTGCGTTCCGTATAACGCAGAGCGATCATATCATAGAGACGGAGCTGACCCGGATCTCCTCGATGTATGATCAGACCACGAGAGGAGATCCCAATGGTCTCCGGCGATCGAAGATCCCGGGAGGATCGAAGATCCCGGGAGTGCAGGGTCTGCTGAGGAGCATCTCCGGGTATTTGAACCGGGTCTGGAATATGATCGCAGGAACGCCCTTCCTCCGGGTAGTGGATCCCCGGGGGGAGGATCAGAAGACATCACCCGGAGAGGGGGAGGATCAGAAGACATCACCCGGAGAGGGGCCCAATACGGCCTCCCCGGATAAAAACGAGATTGAAAAAAGCCTGCAGTTGATCTCCAACGTGATCAATTTATCAATCCAGCAGTATGATACCCGCTCCTCACATTACGGTATCACCCAGCTCTCCAGAAATATGTGCGCCTGGATCAATAGGTGCACCTGGATCAAGAATCAGAAGATAACCGAGAGTTACATAAAAAAGATGACAACCTCTGCGAAGGTGGCCCTTCTTCAGGGTGACGAAGTGACGGCGATGCATATCATTGACACCCTGAATGAGAGCGTTCTGTACAATTTCATAGAACGACTAGCCCCGCAGGAAGAGAAGGAGAATCCTCAGGACAAGAAAGAGGATCCTCCATCAAATGAGACTGATGATAACCTAGGAACGTGTTTCTGTTCCCATATGCGATTGCTCATCGACTCATACTCTGATTTAAGCCAGTTCTCAGTAGAGAGGAGTTATATCGATTTTGCGTTGAAGTGCGTTGAATCGTTAGCGTCCTGCAATGACGAGTTGTTCAACTATTATACTCAGGAGATCGGTGCAGACGACCCCCCTCTGGACACTACCAAGCGGGATGTCACCCGGCGGGATCAGACGGTAAATCTCTACGATCTCTCGGCGGAGTGTGTACGGTCTGTCAGTATCGTGAGCCAGATTGCCGCCAAGAAGAATTATGAGACGCTCGTTGTGAGGACCGCAGAGACGACGTCCCGGATGCATGAAACGCTCCGTGCTTTTTTAGCGAAGCACCCGGGTTTATCAACGTCCCCAGAAGAAGAAGAGGTGCTCCTCCCGAAAAAACTCCTCTCCCACTATATCTGGTCGATCGAGGATGCCGGCGTTTCTGCAGCAAATAACAACCTGGAATGGGGTGCGATCAAATATAGTGAATGTCTGAAGTGTGTCGGCAAGGATATGTTCAGTCTGACCTCGCAGTACAACGAGAGTGAGAATGTTACGACCATCGCCATCCTGATGGCCCATACCAGCACCGCGCTTCGAGATATTGGTCAGGAACTGGCGAAAGGAAAATTCCAGGAGGGCACGATCCGGGCCATGTCTGCGATCCGGGAACTGGCAGAAAAGATGTTGGCCAGGAACGGCATGATGTGGATCAGGGAGGATGAACCCGAGAGGACGACGTCAGAGATGGATGCTGCAGCCAGGTCGAAGGAACAGGGGGAGGACAANACNGAGAAACTGGCGTTTGTCAGGGCCACCTGGAATATCAAGGATATCGGGCGTTCTGCCGCAGAGAGCGGGATCGAGAAGGCGGTTGTGGCGGCTGCCGAAGAGTTGTTCACCCTCATGCATGCGGCACAAACGGCCGATGAAACTGCGTGGAAGGATATACAATCCCAGACGTCTGACGCTGATTCGGAGAACGCGAGAAAAACTGAAGGTCTGCTCCGCATCGCTGAGAGTTTCTATGAGATCTCGATGAAGACCAGAGATCAGGGTCTGCAGGATGCGCTCACCAAGATTATCTACACTGACGTCATCAGCGTCAGGTGTCTGGATGAGGATACGGCCAGGAATTACCAGAGTGAGCAGGTTCTGAATACCTACAGCAAGGCCTTTGTGCACCTCCAACCGGTTGAGGAGTTCACCGAGGAACGGGTTCGGCGATTCCTCGAATCGCTTCCTCTTGATCGAAAACTGCAGTTTTATGAGAGGTATCGAGATCACATTGATGAATTTTCGAAGAGAATCTGCAACTATTATCGCCAGGCGTGTGGGGATGGAACAGCCCTTTGAGCCGGTGGAGACAAGATCTCTACATCACATCTCTGTGATGTACGTGTTGTCCATGATAGCCGGGAAGCCCGCACCGATGAGCGTGGGGTAGTTCATTTCAGCACAGGACTTGAGGAGGTTCTGGACAATCTCCGCACAAATGCTCTCACCTCCTTACTCAACAACCCTCTCGAACAGGTCGTGGTGCTTGTCCATGGTGCACCTGGTACTCCGCCGTCGCTCAAGGCTCGTCGAGGATATTTCCTTCCTCATCCCATCACTTCTCCCGTCTGCAGGAAGTTGAGATGTGACCCTTTCAATACGCTGGCTTTCTCTGCGGGTTTCTCCCTCGGGGAGTTCAGGGCCAGGATTCAGGGCAGGTGCACCTGAGATACTACGCGGATGCCTGCTCCCCCGGGGATACACAACGGTTCGATGGTGCCGGAGAAACCTCCCGGTCTATTCTCGTATCTCCGTGATCCAGCCCCTCCCCTCGCACATGGTTCTCAGCACGAGAGCGCCGACCAGGGCGATGATACCGACGATCAGGACCTCTGTATCTGCGATGCCATACCAGTCAGGGGTATACTCAAAGACCCCGATACCGTAACGTTGACGGGATAGGGGCCAGAGGTACGCATACCCGGGGTTGTATACCAGTGCGTCTTCGAAGAGGTGTGCCCCGAACCCTGCAGCGGCAAAGAAGAACGAATCCACGAGTCTGATCCCGACCGGGTGCAGCAGGAGTGCTACAAGCATCGCATACAGTAGCAGGACTGAGATGTTGTGAAAGTTGCCATGTCTTATCGGGCTTCCATAGATCAGGACCGTGATACCGAGGTTCTGCAGCAGGGGGTCTACGATGATGTCGAGGTCTGGTGCATACGCACTCGCGACAACGATCCAGGCGTGATCCCTCCCTGTAGCCCTTCGGTAGAGCATGCCCAGGGTGATCGCAATCGCTGTCGAGTAGATCCAGTGTTCGAAAAGCATCCGTTTCTGTCCTGTTTGGGTAATTTGTCGTGAGCCTGGTCTTTTCGGGTGACATGATCGAGAGAACTCCCCGGGCATACCCGGGGGGGTTTGAGAAGGGGTGCTTTGCGGGGCCGTCCAGGTGCGGGGTTTTATGGCGCTCTTCTCGACGAGGTTTCGCCCGAGGGTTTCTGAGGGGTCAGGCCTGACAAACCCGCTCGACCGGGGTGTCCACGTCGCTTTCCTCCCACGAATCGAAGATGCCGCTGGAGCGGCCGTGGCAGGCCTTCTTCTCCCGGAGGATATCGATGATCCTCGCAGATTCTCTACCGGGTTTGCAGGGTGACTCCATTCCTGAACGGGATATGCGCCCTCCCCGTTAGCGATGAGCGAGGAACAGGAGGTCGGCGCAACCTCAACCCCGGCACGACCGCACGAACGGCCCTGACGCGGGATGGGGAGGAACTCAGACCTGAATGCCTGCCCGGGCAAGCGCATCCTTGATGGAGACGAGCTCCTTTCTCATCTCTGCGAATTCGTCATCAAGGTGATTCCTGGTATCGCTTCGGAGCCCGACAATCTCTTCTTTCGTCTCTTTGCCCACCTGGAGGGTTTCCTTGCCCACCTGAAGGGTTTCCTTGCCAACCTGGAGGGTTTCCTTGCCAACCTGGAGGGTTTCTTTGCCAACCTGAAGGGTTTCTTTGCCAACCTGGAGAGATTCACTGGCGATCTGGAGTGTCTCTTTGCCGATCTGGAGGCTCTGGTCCTGCTTGTCCAGCATCCGGTCTAATTTGATATCCATGCTGTGCAGTACATTCCCGGCGTAATCCATCCGCTCGAATATCTCCTCCTGGATATCTCCCCGGATGATCTCAAAATCGGCGTACTCCCCTGTTGCTGTTTCCCACCTGACGGTGAACGATTTGACGGCAATGGGTCTACGTATGATATTGATCTCGTTGATGAAATTCCGGAGATCCTCTTCGCCACCCTCTGCAACGATCTCGACCTCCCCGGTATCGAGGTTCTTCACGTACCCCGAGATATTCCGTTCAAACGTCTCGTTGTACACATGCTCCCGATACCCGACCCGCTGGACACGCCCCCGTGCAGTGGCCACAAATCGTTTCATTCAATTTCACTCTGTATGGTGGACATAAATAGTTTCGCCAGATGGCACTTCACCCGGCGAAGCGCTGTCCGGGCCCTGCCTGCACCACAAAAGGGGGTTGGCAAAAGACAGAATATCAGCCTTGAAGACAAAACAGAGATGCACACCATGACCAGGAACCTTGCTCCCCCATCAGGAAACGCGGCCCGATCCGGCGGATCGGCGTCGTCGGCATGGGCTACGTCGGGATCCCGGCGGCAGCGCTCTTTGCGGATGTATCCGTGGTCGAACACGTCTCTGGCCTCCGGCGGGCCTCGGCCTCGTCGGGGTATAAGGTTGCGATGCTCGACCGGGGAAGCGTAAAACCCTGTAGCGGATGGAGCGGTGCGACGAGGATTTTGAGAGCCGGCTCCGGGCGCTGGAGGGGTGGCGGGCGGTGATTGTGCGGGTGCTCAGGCGTGGGGGTGAGGGGGGGAACGCTCCCCAACGAGTTCAGTCGTGAGTATCGAGTACTGGTGCCCCAGAGCTCTTTCTTTGGCATGAAGAATCAGGGGGACGCCCAGCACTTTCTGCATTTGGGTTAGAGGGCTGAGTTATTCAACACAGCATCAAAATTACTCAATCCATGCCTGCTTTTTCTTCAAGTAGTCTTTTTATTTCTCGAATGCGGTCTAAGGGAGGATCTGCACCGTCGAACGCCTTCCGCCATGCAGCTGTAAACTGCTCGTCACCCATATAATCGAGATTTGTTGCGAGATTAAGAAGAATCTGATTGGTTATAAGCATTTGATGCTCTATGGCAATGAAAAGAGCAATGCCAAGGCAACGCGTGGATTCATCGAAATCAGATCTTGTTCCGAGAAGAATGGCTGTTTGAGCAAGGGTCAGTGCCTCGCCCTCCCGGTTGCCGAGTTCCCGTTCGATCGCCAGACTCCGGTTGTAGCAGTCCAGCGCCTCGTCATACCGGCATGTCTCCTCATACACGGTCCCGATCTGGTGGAGTGTTCCAGCCTCGCCGTCCCGGTTGCCGAGCTCCCGTTTGAACGCCAGGCTCTGGGTGTAGTAGTCCAGCGCCTCGTCATACCGGTGCGTCTCCTGATACACCATCCCGAACTGGTGGAGGGTGCTCGCCTCGCCGCCCCGATTGCCGAGCTCCCGTTCGATCGTCAGGCTCTGATTGTAGTAGTCCAGCGCCTCGTCATACCGATGCATCGCCTGATACACCATCCCAATCTGGTGGAGTGTTCCAGCCTCGTCTCCCCGGTTGCCGAGTTCTCGTTCGATCGCCAGACTCTGGTTGTAGTAGTCCAGCGCCTCATCATACCGGTACGTCTCCTCATGCACCATCCCAAACTGGTGGAGGGTGCTCGCCTCACCTTCTTGGTCGCCGAGTTTCCGCTTGATCGCCAGGCCCTGGGTGTAGCAGTCCAGCGCCTCGTCATACCGATGCGTCTCCTGATATACCATCCCGATCTGGTGGAGTATTCTGGCTTCATCTCCTCGGTTGCCGAGTTCTCGCTTAATCGCCAAACTCTGATTATAGTAGTCCAGTGCCTCATCATACCGATGCGTCACCTGATACACCCTCCCGATCTGGTGGAGTGTTCCGGCCTCGCCATCCCGGTTGCCGAGTTCCCGTTTGATCTTCAGGCTCTGGTTGTAAATATCCAGCGCTTCTGAATACTTGTACAACGCCTGGAAGACCATGCCAAGGTGGTGATATGTTGCTGCCAACATATCCCTGTCATGTAACTGTTCTGCCGATATTTTTGCCCTCCCCATCAGTTCGAGGGCAGTTCGGTAATCGTATTGGGCATAGGCTCCCTCTCCCAACGCAAAATTGAGATCAAATGCTGTCTGATAATCTTCTCCATAGAACGCATGCTGGGCAAGAGAAAGAAATGCGTATTGTTTGTCCGGCAGTTTGTCGAGTAAATTTTCAAAACATTTCGTTGCCTGTTTGTGTAGTTCAAGTTCCTGCATCTCAGGGAGCTCGCGCCTGCAATATTCTCGCAACGACGAGTGCCCGAAATCATACAGGCCGTGCTCAATCCTTCTGAAAGCTATACTGTTGTCCAGATCAGACTGGAGTCGTGCCGCTTCTTGCGGCTGAGTTCCAGTCATGCAGGCAATAACAGAAAGGGGAATAGGAGGTTTCAGAATACAGAGTTGGTTCACGCGATCCTGCGACGGTTGGTCGAGCCTTGATAGAAAAGACCTTGCAGGCTTCTCAAGCGCCTCCGGTAGAATCGTTTCCAAATTATTCATACTGGGACTCAATCCTTTCTTCTGTAACAGATTGAAACACGCTACAAGACTGAACGGATCTCCAACCTTCCGCTCCAAATAGCGAGCCGATGAATCATCAAGGGACAAATTGTATCGCAGTGCAGCAAAATCCTTTATTTCTTCTGAATCCAATCGATAGAGAGGAATTTCCGTCTGATCCCAACGATTCAATTCTCCCATAAGTTCTTCATACATCTGATTTGTTTTGTCCTCACGCCGGAATGTCAACAAAAAGGCGACATTTTGAGGTATATTTCGGATCAGATCTTTGAGTAGCCGGAAATCCGGTTCAGAAGACCACTGCACATCATCGAGCAGGATTGCAATGAAACGGTCATTTTTCTTCAATTCGACACTGATTTTCTGGAATGCCGTGAGAATTGAAGAGAGAATATGTTCATATTCGACATTCTGCGGCGGAGCAACCGCACTCGTAATAACCTTGACAATCCGGGTAAATGCCCCGACCGGTTCTGTAACCGACGTGAACGTCTCTAAAAGGTTTAATGCCACATTCAGAGACTTTATGACCTCATCATTCCCGATGATCGCTCTGAACTGACCGCCTTTTGTATGGCCCTGCAGGTCTTTGAGCAGATCTCTATAGATTTTAAAGACCATCCCCGGCGTTTCATAAAACTCCTTTGTTATTGCGAGATTTTCATGTCCACCGGATTTCTGGATCTCTTCTGCAGCCCAGCGCAATAACGAACTTTTCCCCGAGCCCACAGCGCCCGAGATCAATATTACTTGTCCGCGATTTTTCACACAAGAGAGGATGTTTAGTATGTCCTCACGCTCTCTATACCTGCCGGAAAACTCCTCTGGAGGGCACGGACTCGGCGAGACGATAATCATGGTTCGTCACCGATCCAGTGTGAAACGATCTCGAAAACAGAATCCGAAAAAATAGTGCCGGGTGATGATAACGCATTGTTCTCCGAACAGATGATAGTTGGAGTTATGTGCAATTCGATAACAGTCATTAGCGATCTGGTAAAAATACAACCAGATAAACGCTCTGGTTTGCAACCCGGTTACATAGGCATTCAACCGCTCGAATATTGCCTCTCGATCTCCCGGTACACTCAGACTCAGCACTTCGCTAATTTGAGAAAGCCCGACTGCATCTCTCCAATCGAAAACCCGCGCAAAAGCAAAAGATCTATACCGATTACAGACGCCTCCTTATGCCTTTTGTCCGAAGGAGAGAACGACCTGCTAGTAACAATTCAAAAGAATGCATAAGTATATATTGAGGAAATTTAACAAGGGTTTCGGAGGTCTAAGCAAATGGGGATTGAAGGTATGTGGTGTAAATGCGAGGGATGCGGAAGAGATTTAACCGATATCGATAAAGAGAGTTCAATTAGTGAGAATCGAGAACCATGTCCAGACTGCGGATCAGTAAAACGTAATTATTTTATCACTTTAGAAGAGAGAGTTAGAGTTAGTAATCCTAAATTCTCAATGAAAGGAAAAGACTCATCTGGATTTTTGAGGCAAAAAATAACCATTCGTGAGAGCCATTCGGATAAAACAGATAGACCAGTAATCATTACAAAGGAAGTAGATCGTACGAATCCAGAATACACATTGTTTCATCATAAAATCGAAGAATATGATGAACATGGAATCTTTCTGAAAACAATTCATGAGCATACCAACAGAAATGAAGCAAAAAGGCGACCTAGAACAGACTCAGAGTCTAGTTGACAAACATATGCCTGGTATGAAACCCGAAATACTCTGGGAGAGCCTTGCAGAGTTCCGGTTCGGGTTCTCAACAACGAGAGATGGATTCAGAAGTTAGGGTATAAGATCCCTCCCCAAATATTTCCAGAAGCGAAAGCAGAAAATGAGCATTTTCAGCGATTTATCGTTGAGAATAGCCCGATGTATAGTTTCTGAGAAGATACATTATATAGATAAAATTCCCAGACATAAGCATTGAGGTGTTGCCCAAAAAACAACATCATGTTTCTTATACGGCGATCGTTCCTCTTTTGCTTTAGTTATCTGGCGTGGTGAACCGCGAGTTGTGGTGAGAGGGGACCTGTTTAGGTCAGAAACCCAAAATACTAAAAGCAAGGCTTATCGGGATCCATGTTGCCCGCTATAACAAGATGAACAGCGCTCACGAAGATCCTGGGGTGGCCAATCCATTCTCTACGGGCGGTGGCGGAAATACCTTTGAGCATCTGGTTGGAGTCTCCTACTTGGTGACCCTCCTGGCAGGTGATATACCCCGGGGGCTCGACTGGGGTACCTGTACAAGAGTGAGTTTCCAGCAGAGGTGGGAGGGGAGTGTGCTTGACGATATCGTCGTCACCAGCAGCAATGGGAAGAAAGAGAGGCGGCTTGCTCTGCAGATAAAGCATGACCTTACCTTCTCTGATGCCGAGTCGAACGAGGACTTCGCCAGAGTGGTTGCTGATTGCTGGAAAGCATTTACCGGAGCCTATGGATGGTGGTTCGACCCCGAGGCCGACCGGCTGGGTATTGGGGTTGGGGTCTATCAGAATGCTTTAGACGAGCATCTGCGGCCGGTGCTGGAGCAGGCAAGGGCCTCCCGGGATTCAGATGAATTTTTCAGGAAGGTATCGACCCCCGGATTTTTCCACAAGACGAAGCAACAGTATGTTAACGTCTTCAGGAACCTCCTCACAAAGGCAAAGGACAGCCCCGTAACCGAGATCGAACTCTGGAGGTTTTTGCGGTGTCTTGTAATCCTCCACTTCGATATTGAGCATGCAGGATCACGTGACGCGGTACAATCCTGGAACCAGTTGAGGAACCTGATAAAAAACGGGGATGCGACGAAAGCGCTATCACTCTTTGAGATCCTGAGAACAGTAGTAGCAGATTCTGCAAAGATGGCAGGATCTATAGATAGAGAGAGGATAAGAGGGATCGCTCTCGATCATGACATCTACCTCCAGGATGAACTGGACCTCTCGCAGGATCTTCTCCATTTAAGAAATCATTCAGATATCGTCCTCTCTTCCATCCGTGACACCATAGGGGAGTCGCTTCATCTTCAGAGAGGACGTCTGCTGGATCAGTTAGAGACAGAGATCAGGAACCATGAAGTCGTCGTCATTTCAGGCGAACCGATGGTTGGGAAAACAGTTGTACTCAAGCGGCTTGCAGATCGATTGCGGCAGGAGGGGGAAGTAATTGTCTTTGCAGTCGAGCGGTTCTTTGGGGCTTCGCTGGAGCATTTCCTCCATAGCATCCATATGGAAAATGACTTTCACAGAGTGCTTTCAGCAATAGGTACCGCACCACTCCGCTGTATCCTGATCGACGGTCTGGATTGGGCGGGCATCGATCAGGATAAGAAACGCATTCTGGATGATATTATTCTCGCGGTTCAGCGTTACAACGAAGAGCACATAAAACGTGGGGGAAATGGCGAATATTGCTGGAAACTAGTATTTACCGTCAGAAAAGAGAGTGCTGAAACAATAGTAAAACTGGAGGCCATCAAACCAGGGAGGGCAAGGCTGGGACACCATTCGAGAACGGGGCGGTTGTTTATAGATTCGGGGAAAACCGCTATCCGGGATTTTCCTGCGGCACTCGTGGGGTTGTGTCCCGGCCCGGGGGTAGTAGTTTGGTGGCCCCTATCATAACAAATAGTCAAATGATCATATTTTTTAATGACTAACTACAATCACAGTATGATGCAAAAACCTGAAAGACAGCAGCATCCAGGAGAGAGACGCCTTACTCAGGCGCCTATGAGATCCTCGCGATAGAGACAACAAAGGATGTGGTAAAACAACAGAGCCTGGCGACGTGAAATACTGAATCGACTGCCGGAAGTCGCCGATAGAAAACAAAAGGGCCACCAGCGCTGAATTATCGCAAGCCCGCTGGAACGTCCTGGAATTCTCCCCCGGTCCGATCTGTATCAGGATGTGGGAAGTGAGAGGAGGGTATCCGGGGTTCCAGAGTATGTCCGCGATCCGGCTTCTATCACCTCAGATCGGTCTTGCCATCCCGGGACACCACCCCGATGTGCTCGTCATCAACCGGTGACCTGCGAACGGCCAGACGAGAACAAACTTTTGATCCAGAGGCATTCCACCAATGCAGCGGCGATGCGGGCTACAGGAATGGCCGGGTGGTTCCCTGTCGCCTCCCTCTTCAGGACAGAACAGACCCGGGGTACCCGGTCTACACTCGCACCTTCGAGGCGAACTCCTACCCGGGCCTGACCAGGAGGGCACAATATGCGATTACCGGAATTAGACTCAGAAAGAGCACTATTGGCGCCGACGACGCCTGCGCGAACCAGCCTGCTCCTGGAGCAGGGAAAGGCGAGACCCTACCGGAATAAACCTGGTGCCTTCTGTAGTATCCTGACCTGCACGGTTCAACCGGGCAACCCGCCTCTGGTGACCGGGATTGACCCGACCGTCACCCTTGAGGGCCGATCGGTCGCCGCCCTGACCGGTACGGCAGATATCCCCGGCGCCTCCCGTTCCAACGGGTCTGTGCTCTCGAGGGGACTTGCGCCGGAAAACCCCGATCAGGCACTATGGTCCGGTCCGGCCCGTACCGGCGGTACCTTGAACGAACCGGTACCGCACCGGAGTATCGCTACAGGGAAGAGACCGACGCAGAATGCGAAGGTCGCCGACCCCTGAACCATTGTCAACACCAATTCGAAGGAGGGCGCGCATCCCCGGGGTTAAAACGCGGGGCTCCTGCGCGACGATTCTATGAAGAATTCTACGAAGATACTATCTGGCATCCTGCTGGTATGCCTGCTCTGCGCTCCGGTAATGGCAGCGTTATCGGATGCAAACTGTATGGACGAACTGGGACAACGCGCGGCGTGGATCGCGAAGGACCAGTTGAAATTCAACAAAGGCGACCCGAACGTCCTTGTGCTGACCAACGCCGGCCGCGCCGTAGTGGACGGCCAGACGACCGAGCGAGCGATCTCGGGGGTCACGAAGGTGAGCGGTCTGCAGAACGGGGACAACACGCTCTGGCAGGTGAACCGGGCCGACTGGAAGCCGCTCTGGTTCTACTTCTATAATAAGAAGTCCGGAAAGGCCGTCTACCTTGAGCCGGATGAAGCCTGTTACACAAAAAGCCCGGCCGAACTGAAGGCAACTCCTCCTTATGCGGCCTTCTCGAAAGTCGTCATTGTTACCGGTGACCTGGAGAAGATGCTTGCCGACACCAACGCAGGAAATGCGACCATGACGGCCCTGGGCGGGGACGCATTCTCGCTGGTCTCGATCTCCAACGCATGGGCCCATGGAGCGCCGTACGACCTCCTGTCCAGCGTCATGCTCCACAATCACTTCTGTCCCGGTGTATCCAGCGGCTATCTGCTCGCAAAGTATGTCGAGCAGGAGATGCCGATTACCAACGGGACCTCCTATGTGGTCATTTCCTGCCCCATGTGGTGCAAGGACGATATATTCCCGATCCTGTGGGACCTCACGCCCGGAAAAGGCGGTCACTACATCATCCCCCTCTCCGACGATGATCAGGAGAAACTGACAGAGAAATACGGTACCCGGCCGGCGGGTATCTTCGTCCGCTGGGATAGCAAACAGAAGGAGGGTCATGCGCTTGCTCTTGGATTCCAGTTTGATTCGACGCCATGGACCGGCCCGTCATGGGGAGAGAAACCCACAAGGACTGTTGCGATGATTGAGAATATCGGGACTCCCGGGAAGTATGTCAGGGTGCTGGAGGAGTTTGATGTGGACGAGCAGATGCTTGCCGACCTGAAGAATCCGGCCAACAATCCCTACGAGGTAGCCGGGATGTTGCGCGAGGCCAGTGCATAGGCCTCAAAATTCCGTTTTGAGAGAGCGAAAACCTGAGGAATGCACCGGATCGGGAGATACTGCTCCCGGTCCGGCGTCTGTTCCAGGACGACGTTCTGGATGGGTCCGCAGGTAGCCGGGCAGTATATCGTGACTGCTCCCTCTCCTCTCGTCGGGGGGGCTTGCAAGCCCAAATCTCATTATATTGAACGCCCGCATTCTGGTCGCGTTCCATCATCTCGGGAGCACGGGGGCATCTCCTGGAACATGGGCCCGTTCTGGAAAACTCGCGCTGGCGGTGTGAGAGATGGTGCAGAACGCCTCTGCCAGGAGGGGAATACCCGATCGAAGACCAGAGGATTTCCCCGGCTCCTTCCCCTTAAGAGAAATCTTCTTCGCGAAATTCTTTGAGTTTGTGCAGGTTATCGGGGTTCTCTCCGGCTTCCGGATCCTTTTACCACCCCCCGAAATCGAGACCCTCCCCCCTCACCGCACCCCCGCGCCCCAGTTCCACTCCCGCACCAGCCGGGCATAACACCCCTCACAGAGATTTGTCTGCGCCTCCCGGGAGTGGTAGACCGCCTTTCCTGCCCGGCAGATATCACACCGCCCGATCGCCGACCGCACCCGCACAAACTCCCGGTGGTCGAGCACCCCGGGGAGCGGCCGCACCTTCGCCACCAGGTGTTTCGCCTTCGGAAGACCGCCGGAGCAGCGGTCCTCCTCCCCCACCCCTCGCATCACCGACGACGACGGCGGCCGCCGCCCGCAGACATGACCGGGCCGGTCCTCTGCCACCGGCAGGGGGCGGGCATCACCAGGGTTGACCGGAGAGTGCCAGCGGTTGCTGCCGATGAACGAAACCGGATCCCGGGGTGGTTTCGGATCATCGTCCCCGGTCTGAGTGAGAGCACCTCCAGAAACAGAGATACTCCCGGTCTGCCGGGGAGAGGAGAGACCCGGGGTGGTACCACCCCCATCCCCCAGGTGACAGCAGGGTTCAGCAGAGTGACAGCAGGTGCTGTCCATGAACAGAGCGGGATCTGGAGGTCTTTCCAGGTTTTCCTCACGATCTCTGGATATCCCGGTTTGCGTGACAGCACTCCCCGAAACAGAGCCTGCCCTCGCCGGATCCCCTGGACGGCAACGCTCGATGGACAGTCCCGGATCCCCGACCTTCCCGGTCCGGGGAACAGAGTCTGCCCTCTCCTCTTTCGCGATCTGCTGAAACCCGGTCTGACCCGGGTTCAAGATCTCCTCATTCTGAGGAGTATCCGGCAAACAATCATCGTTCTTCGTCGTTCCTCGGTGACAGCAGGTGCTGTCACCCTGCTGAAACCCACTGTCGTCATCATCATCATCATCCAGCCAGACCGAGTTCCC
>JGI24713J26584_10001878_pt1 | contig 14924 bp, 9 predicted proteins | sample BioPla4DNA1_FD_26584 | JGI IMG/M metagenome (IMG submission 26584) | reverse complement strand
TCCACCGTGACCCAGCCGCCGTAATAAGAATGACCGTCCCAGCCGATCCGCCACCGTTCCTGCCGGGGCATCCTGATACCCTCCATGCGGTAATACGAATCCTCCTTAAGTGGTATCACTTCATCGCCGAGCCGGACGGTCACAGCTGCCGGAATATGCTCTCCTTTATGACGTACCCTCACCGGCAGATAAACATCCCTGGACGGGCGATCTGTTACCACTATGACACTGCCGAATAGTGGTTCGATCACCAAATCCTCCCTGGCTGGCACAATCCTGCCGTATTTCTTGGCAATCTCCAAATAGGTGTTCCGATCTTGCTGCCGGTGTGTCCAGGCATTGACTGCGCGCTGCAGGTTCATGCCGGGCCAGCGCTTCGGGCCTCCCCTTTTATGCTGCAGCGCCTCTTCATCGCTCATGAACGGTTCAAAGACTCCAGGTTCCAACCGGACAATTTCCTCGATTAAGATGTCCAGATGGTCTGCAAAGGGAAAACCGGTAATCGGCGCTTCATAGCTGATTGTCTGGCCCGTATTGTGAAACAACTGCTCATAGGTATGCTGCGCCTCGTGCTCCAACACCATGGTTATGCCCTGGTCCTCTTCGTCAAACTGCTGGACACTAAAGGACATGAACGGTACATCGCCAGGCCCGGGAAGGGCGCCTCCGCCATACATTTGGCTCGCGTCTTCCCTGTTCTTCCATGCCCACAGGCACCACACAAGATCGTACTCTTTAGGATCGATTTCGAACTTGTCGAACCACTTCCAGGCATTTGCAGGCGACAGCCAAAACTTATTCGCATCATACTGAGCGATATCGTCTCTTTCCAGCAAATTGTCCAACAGCACTAAATGATAGCTCTGCTGCATATTATGGCCGACCACCTGCTCAACCCAATCACGGTATGAGATCAGATGCTTGACGATCAGGCACTCTTGCCGCCTGTCAAACTCCCAGGTGAAAGTCCTAGTAAAGACCGGGATCATCACATCCAGCATCAGGCGAGGCCCTGGAGAAGGCATCCAGGCTTCGCCTTGATTGGAACCGAGCCCCACGTGGCGAATGAACTCCAACCGAGAATCACTCATAACCCAATTCCTCCTGCCCTATCAGCCACGGCGAACCACGAACTTCCTCGGCTCACGCCATGGTTTTGCTTTTAATATTGGTATTTGCGGGTAACAGCTAACTTTTCCAAATGGAACCATGGATCGGTTTTATACTCGCTTGGGCGAAACCTGGGCATTTCCAGTTCCAAATAGATGTTTTCCTCGCCTTCAAACATTTTCAAAGTTCCTTTTGGCATAGACACTGCCACAGTTTCGTTTCTCAACTCGCCAGACCACACACTTGAACTGAATACTCCGTGCAAATTGACTTTTAAGCTGATATACCCGCTGCCTGTGATCTCGATGCTGTATCCGGCGAGATCTTCACCTGCGAAAATGGATAAAGGAATCTCATATTCAAGCGAGGAACCTTCCCCAAACTTGGTCACACCATCTTCTTGGATCAAATTGACTTGATCGTAGACATAATCGGACTCCGCTCCGTCCTGAATGACTATTTCCTCTTCCGCAAACACGATATAGGTGATTGGGATTACAAAGGCTTCATGTATTCCATCGCCAGCCACAGTCAGTTCGATCTGAGTGTCCTCTTTGTTGACAGACACCCACCCGCCATAGAACGAATGCCCGTCCCAACCGATTGACCAGCGCACCTGGCGGGGCATGCGGGCGTCACCGGTACGCTGATACGAGTCTTTCGCAAACTCGAACACCCGATCACCGATTTTCGCTGTCACATTTAGGTCTTCGACAAACATCCCGCGGTTCCGGGCCCTCAGCGCCAGATAGACATCGCGCTGCTCAACCTCAGTGATAATCGTAACACTGGCGAACAATGGCTCAATGATCAAATCCCCTCTTGGCGGCACCAGTTTGCCAAACCTCTGAGCAATCTTGAGATAGCTCTCTCTCGGCTGGTATCTTAAAGCCCAGGCGTCCAGGACTCTGCCTAACAGCTGGGCTGTCCTTGCTTCTTCGTATGTAACCTCCGGCATGAACAAGTCAGGTTCCAAATCAAGAATTGTGCTGTACAATACACTCTGGCGGTCGGCATGGATAATCCCGACAATAATGCCATCCTCTGGAGGATCTGTCACCACTGGAATTCCAGATTCATAGAACAGACTTTCATATGTATGCTGGCTTTCGTGGGCATGAAGGTGGAAGATGCCATCGGCTGGTTCTGTGAACGGTTCTACGCTGTATGATTGGAATGGAGTCGTGTTTGGCCCGGTCATGGCGGCACCGCCATACATCTGCCGAGCATCCGCCCTGTTCTCCCAGGCCCATACAGACCACACCAAATCATAATCACTTGGACTAATACCAAACTTCCTGAGGTTTTGCCAGGCATCGCCGGGAGCCAACCAGAAGCTGTTCGGTTCCTGTTCCGAAATCTCCGAGCGCTTAAGCAGCTCGTCGGAAACCAACAAATGATATGTCTGATCCATGTTGTGGCCGATCACTTGCTCGACCCAGTCGCGGTAGTTCACCATGACTTTGGCGAGATAGTATTCTTGCTTGATATCCCATCCGCGTGTGAAGGTATTGGAATACCAGATATGCAGCACATCAAGTCCGACACGTTCACCTTCCGATTCCAGATACGCTTCCCCTTGGCCGGAACCATATCCCGCCTGCAGATAAAACGGAAATTCAAACTCAATACCGGGAATCTCCACAGAACTGATGGAATAAGCCAGGCCGGCGGGATCCGCCATGACAATGCGTAAACGCCGCGCTTTTTGATTGGGGAATGTGAATTGATCGATATAACCAGGGCTCAGTGTTTCCTTTGAATAATCAACTTCAGTCCACACCTCTCCATCCATGGACAAATATATCTGAACACTTTTCGCCCGGGTATTATTGCTAAACCACTTGATGATAATGCCAGAGAAATCTATCTCGTGGGGAAAGCCCAGTTCAATCCACTGGGGGTTGTCAACATCCGCACTTGTCCACCTTGAGTTCCGATCCTTGTTGATCACATTGTGAGGGCTGGTGGACAACTGCAGAGTATCTGACGCCGAAGCAACAACTTCCCTTGGCGAAACATAAACGATCTCCTGCGCATAGACACTGGAGCAGCATATAATCAGCAGCGCACATAAGGCTGTTACTGCCGTGTTTAATTTTAGCATCTGGCTTTCTCCTTTTCCTCACAGCTTGACTACTTTCGCCCGCAGCACCTGACAGCAATGGGGGTCCAGCACCGAACGGTAAAACGCGGACTCAACACCCAGTTCCTCATTGTTCCAAAGATCGGTCAACTTAAGCCCGTATCCGGCTGCCATCGGCAGACCAAGATCCCAAAACTGAATGTGGGCTCTAGCCCTGCGGTCGCCGAAGTTAACCAAGGTGATGGCCAAATCGCCGTTGGAAAGAAGCTTGACGTAATAGAGAAGATCCTCGGAAATCCAGTCGGTCACCGTGTAAGCCTGCCTGCCCTCGAGATCCTGATTGATAGCAATCAGTTCCTTGTTGGTCAGAATCGCTTTCGTCGCCTCGTTCATGTTCCGGACATCACAGCCGATCATCAAGGGCGAATTCATCATGCACCATAAAGAAAACTGAGTCTTGTACTCCTCATCAGTGCATCCACCCAAGCCAATGATCCCTTTGCCGTACACACCTGCCACCAGAAAATCGTTATCGTGGAAACAATAAGGCGCGCTGTAACACTCATGCCCCACCAACTCCAGAGCGACCTGCTTAATAGAAACCCAGTTATCCTGCAGATCACCGGTGGACCTCCAGGTATGGGCACCGGCTGAGCGCATCCATTTGTGGGGCTCGTCCCAGCCCCAGTTGACTGTGCTCAACAATATGTCCCTGCCGCAGTTCCTCAAGGCCATGGCCATCCGGCGGTAGAGGATTCGCCCTTCCAGGCTGCGGGGTTTATAACAGTAAACATACCGCAGGCAATCAATACCCCATTCGGCAAAGGTCTCGGCATCAATAAACTCGTGTTCCAGACTGCCGGGATAGCCGGCACATGTCTGCACACCCGCGCAAGAATAAATGCCCAGCTTAAGCCCTTTACTGTGGACATAGTCGCTTAAGGCTTTGATCCCGCTGGGGAATTTGTCCGGGTCCGGGACCAGCCTCTTGTTCTTATCCCGCTGCGGCAGACTCCAGCCGTCATCAATCACGATGTACTCATACCCGGCATCCGCCAATCCGTGTTCAACAAACGCGTCCGCCACTTCCTTGATCAATTGCTCATTGACATCTTCGCCAAAGGAGACCCATGAGTTCCAACCCATTGGTGGTGTTTTTGCGATCACTTTTTTCCCTTCTCCTCCGTTATTTCCAGCGGCTTCTGATATTATCAGAAGCCGCTTCGTCACTATCATCGTTCACAAACAGGGTACATCCCATCCGCTTGTAATAGGCGATCCGATCCTGAATCACCGCTGTACTGCATCGGTAATACTCAGCCAGGCATGGGACACAGAGGTATTCTTCGGCAAACCGCGACACCAGACGTTTGTAGATTGCGATTTCATCTCCATTAAGAGGTTCGCTGCATTTGACGCATCTTGATTCTGCCATTTACACTACCCTCAATCAACTTTTCTCAGCTTGGCGCGAAACACCTTGCAGCAGTGCGGCTCCAGCGCTGTCATATAGGATTCAGTCTTGACCCCGAGATTCTCGCCTGTCCAAAGGTCCCGCAGCTCAAATCCGTAACCAGCCGCCGTCGGCAGACCCAAGTCCCAGAATTCCAGGTGCGACCATGCTTTGGAATCGCCGAAATTCACGGAACAGATGGCATAATCGCCGCCAACCAAGGGTTTGATATAATGGATGACGTCTTTGCTGTGCCATCCAGTTATGGTGTACGCCTGACGGCCTTCCAGATCCTGATTCACAGCGATTAACTCCTTGTTTGTCAAAATGGATCTGGTGGCCTTGTTCATTTTCCGGACATCACAGCCAATCATCAAAGGCGAGTTCATCATACACCACAATGAGAAGTGAGTCTTGTACTCTTCGTCGGTGCAGCCGCCCAAGGCCACATTTCCTTTGTTGTACATACCAACGACGAGCATATCGACATCATTGTAGCTGTAAGGGCCGCTGTAGCACTCCTTGCCCAACTGCTGCAGGGCCAGTTTCTTGATTGACTCCCAGCTGTCAAGAATATCATAGGTGGATCGCCACATATGGGCGCCAGCGGAACGCATCCAAAGATGCGAGTCGTCTATGCCCCAGTTGCAGGCGCTGAACAGGATCTCCCGGCCGCAGTTTTTCAAGGCCATCGCCATCCTGCGGTACAGCAGCCTGCCATCCATATCCCTAGGTTTGTAGCAGTAGTCATATTTAAGGAAGTCTACACCCCACTCGGCGAAGGTCTCGGCATCGATAAACTCATGCTCGAAACTTCCTGGGTACCCGGCGCAGGTTTTCACTCCGGCGCAGGAATAGATCCCAAACTTCAAACCTTTGCTGTGAATATAATCGCTGAGGGCTTTCATGCCACTGGGAAATTTCTCCGGATCGGGCACCAGCCGCTTGTTTCCGTCACGTTCCCTTAGACTCCAGCCATCATCGATCACAACGTATTGATAACCTGCGTCTGCGAGACCTGTGGCGACCACGGCGTCTGCAACTTCCTTGACAATTTGCTCATTGATGTTTACCCCAAACGTGTTCCAGGAATTCCATCCCATCGGGGGTGTATGACCCGTCATTTTTGGACAAACCCCTTTCCAAATGTGATCTGCTTAGCTACTGCTTGAATATCTCGTCCAGACGTGCCTGAACCGCGTCCTTGATACCGGCGACAGCCGCGGCTGGATTCTCGCCGTCTATTGTGATGCGGCGGTTGAAGTCCTCAAAGTTCTGGAAGTCTGGCCAGAAGAAGTTCTGAACATATGGAGCAAGTTTCAAGTTGCTGATCAAGCTGCGGTAGATGTCCAAATCCCTTCTGTCTGTGACATATGTTGCAAACTCGTTTATCAGACGTTCTTCGGGGTCATCGATCACATAGTCATAAGAGGCCATGAACAGAGCATTGTACAGCTCAATCAAAGCCCTTGGATCGTACTTGGTGGTCTTGGGAATGACCCAGTTCCAGTTATAGGCGGAATAACTGCCGTACTCGCCGGGCGTGCCGTTGGGCCCTATTGGATAAGGCAGTATGCCGCAGTCATCTTCCATCCACTGTGGATCTGCAGTGTAGTGGAACCACCATGGATGGGACAGAGTCATCGCTCTATTGCCCTGGAAAATCGCATACTGGCTTTCAAAAGCAACGACCTTGTCCTCATGAATCAACTGCTGCAGATACTCATAGACAGCCAGAGCCTCCGGCTCATCCAGGGTGAATGTCACTTTCCCATCGATGATCTTGGCGACAGCCGCGTTGTTTGTAGACAACAGAGCGGCCACTTGGTCAGTGCAGCCGATCCCAGGATCGATACTGATACCGTATTGATCGACCTCGCCGTCACCATCGGTGTCCTTGGTGGCCATGATGGCGATTTCCCGCATGGCATCCCAGTTCCATTCACCAGCGTAGTACAACTCATAAGGATCCGGCAAGCCTTCCCGCTCGAACAGACTCTTGTTCCAGTACACACACCAGCCGGCAGCATCCACCAGCGAGAAACCATATATTGTGTCGCCGTGTTTCCAATGCTCCAGCGCTTTGTAAACATCCGGTATATTCTCCAAATACTCCTCGGTCAGGATATCATCGAGGGGAACCAGCAATCCTTCCGCCGCGATTTGATGAAAGGCTCTTCCCCGGTCCAACAATTGAATATCGGCTACAGGATCTCCTGCCAAAACATTCGCGATAAACGTCTGTGGATTATACGATGAATCATCCTTGACCCATTCGATCTTGACGTTGAACATCCTCTCCACTTCTTGCACATGCCCCATGCCCCGGGCATCCTCGAAGTTGATGCCAAAAGTGGTTGCATTCGGGTGGGTTCCAGACACCCTTACAGTCTGGCCGCCGAAATCATATGGTGCCGCAGCGGCGGCTGCCGCCATAAGGACTACCAACACAACCGACAATCCATAGCGAACAAACCTCGACACTCTATTCATCCTCCTTCAGAAGATTCTTTTGACAGAACACGCCTCTGCAAGCTAAACGATCACTCTACCCTCCTGTTACAGATTTTGCAGCCGGCATGCAGGCTCGGATATCATCCCCGCTTACAGCAGGGTGCTATCCGACGATTCCAGTCCTTTCCACACTCTCAACAAAGTATCTTTGCAGCAGCCCGTATAAAACGAGCAGTGGCGCCATGAACATCAACATGCCAGTGTTGATTATGACGGATATGTACTGGTCGCTGTAGCCGTAGCTGTCGAAAAGCTGGTTCAGTTTTTCCAACATGAACGGGAGCATTGTGACGTGGCCCCGAATATACATCCTTGTCAGGAAGATGTCATTCCACTGCCAGACAAAGGAGAACAGGAAGACCACAATCATCACCGCCGAAGCACCCGGCAGCATGATGGTAAAGAATGTCCTGACCGGGCCTGCTCCATCCACAAGGGCAGCCTCCTCCAGTTCCTTGGGCATCCCCTTGAAAAACTGGCGCATGATATAGATGAACAGGCCGTTTTTTAGCCCCATAGCGGTAATCGAGGTAAGCACAAAAGGCCAGAACGTTCCCAACAGCGAGATTTCTGGCTGGCCAACAAGCCCTATTTTGTGCAAGAGCCGGAACAACCCAAAGCCGTCGAAGAAACGGAAGTTCAGGAACAAAGGGATCATCACCATCTGAGGCGGGACCAGCAAAGTAAAGATCACCATAGCGAACATGAAATTGCTCCCGAAGTAGGGGAACCTGGCAAACCCATACCCCACTGTTGTTGTGGAAATCAGCTGCAATACCGCGACCAACAAAGCCAGGCTGAAGGAATTCAGGAACGCTTTCGGGTACTGCATCTCGATCCACAAGTCACGATAATTGCGTGTCAAAGAGACAAGATCCAACTTGCGCGGCAGCCATTTGGTGGTCAAGTCAAACAAATCGCGCTCAGTCATAAGGGAAGACGAGATCTTGATAATAATCGGATAGAGGATGATGAATGACAGCCCGATAATCAATATCCCTCTCACCAGGCTCCAAGCCAATGAAAGCCAGTATGATCTGTGCAGGTATTTGCCCAGCCGGATATGGGATTTTGCCTCTGGTGCTTTCCTCAACGCAGCCTTCATCGCGGACCTCCTAGCCTAATCTCCCATATAAAAGACACGGCGGGAGAAGATTAAGAACACTAAAGCCAACACCAACGCGATCGCGCCAAAATACACCCACGTCATGGCCACACTGGCGCCATACAGATTCCTGCCCCATGCCAGCCCGCTGATGTAACTCACCAGCCGGTTGCCGGGCGCTGTGAAGGAATCGACGATGATATAAACGATATTGGTGAGAAACAGCGGCGATATGAGGGGGAAAGTAATCTTCCAGAAACTCTCCCACTTGGTGGCGCCCTCAATCTTCGACGCCTCAAAGAACGAGTCAGGGATGCTCTGCAAGCCGGCAAGGAAAATGATGATCGGAATCGCGGATGCGCCGATGATTTGCCCGATACTGCCCACCGCCTCGGAGATGAAAGACACAAACCCTACAGGAATGCGCAGGTTCCTAAAGAGCGACAAGGCGAACCCTACAGGAATGCGCAGGTTCCTAAAGAGCGACAAGGCGAACCTGGTGACCGATACGCCGCTGCCGCTGGTACCCAGGAAATTCAACGCCAGTGCCTGTGTAAGCCGATCACTGGCTTCGATCTCAGCGATGATTCCTGAACGAAGGATCACCGGCAGGAAAAATATGACCCTGGCCAGCCCTCTGCCGCGGAACTCTTGGTTTAGCACAGTGGCGGCGAAAAAGCTGAAGATGATGATCGTAGGGATGTTTGTCAGAACCGAGATCACTGTTTCCGTGAACAGGCGCACAAACTCGGGATCAGTGCGGAAGGCGTATTTGAAATTGTCCCACCCGATATAAACCATGTTGAATCCGTTCTGGGTCACCTCCATTTGATGGAAGCAATACCTTACAGATTCATACATTGGCTTGACGAAGAATAGCAGCCAACCTATGATAAACGGTGAAGTGAACACCACACCCCACAGCGCCCGTTTGCGTGTTAGAGTCAAGCGCGGCATAAGTTTCATCGCTCAAGTGCCCCCCCTTGCACAACTGCGTAATCCTGTCCAGGAATCACCATCCCATTGACTGTGACGGGTTCTAAATTGTAATTGACGATTACAGACAACCCATTTTCAAAGGTGGTCTGGTGGACGTTTTCAGCCAACACCTGCCAATCGCTGATGCTCTGCCCTTGAACCTCCCGCAGGAGCTCATCCAGTTCTTTATAGATCTCCTTTGCCTCTTGCAGCCAGTCCCGGTAATGCAGGGCATAGAGGGATGCGTACTTCGTGTTCTTTACCTCCGAAGACGGGGCAAAACTACCGATGAAATAGGGATAAGAACCTGTTTCCACTGCTCTTAGCAGTGCCTGCCGGTAACTTCCGCTCAAGTTGATCGGGCTTCCGGCATAGTCGACCAAGCCGCGGATCACCATTTGGTAAAAGGGAAGATCAACATCGGTGATGTTTCTCTGGCTTGAACAAGTCGGCAAGTTCAAAATGGCAGCCGCGTACGGAATCGCGTAACCATTGCCGTAATCGACCATGAGGTCAAACCCTTTTTCCTCAATCTTGCCGAGCTGCCTTAAAATGACTTTCTGGCTTTCAACCCGATCCACCAATGCATTTTCCCGAAAATCGGAGTTGACTTCCCGGGCTATGTCAAACACGGAGAGTCTTTGAATCTGATACCGCTCATAACTGGCAAGGAACCGATCCACAAACGGATCGAGTTTCCGCGGTGAGATGACCCAATGGCTGAAATCTCCCCTTGTGTACAAGTCCAGATTGTAGTAGGACACATCTGCCGGCAGCTGGTTGACCCTGACCGCGGCATCCTTGCGGGTGCTGAACCCGTTGAACGCTGTATTGCGGTAGACGTTCAACAAACCCACACTGGGATAGAGCTTGCCGCCCCTGGCCTCGAGATAAGCGTCCAAATCCTGCAATTCCTTAGCGGTACCCACCACTTTGTCAACCTCGGCTTTGACGGGGAAATCGTGTTTCAGCCCACCTGCCAGCCACCCGCTGTACTTGACGATGATGTGGTCAATACCGGCTTCCATCAGGTCGTCAATAATGATTTGGGCTTCCTTGAACGTGGTTAACGGCACAACCACGTCCCGGGCCACACCCATGATGGGCTTGCGTTTGTCAATGGCGCCGACCAGTTCCAGGTAAAAAGGAATGTGGTCCGCTGTAGGCCGCTCCTCAAGCTGATACTTGTCTATGAGATACTGGCGGTAGAGTCTGGCCATACCGGCATAATTGGCATCATCGCCAGCCAGGAAGCTGTAGCGGATCACAAAGTCGCCTTTGTAGATATCCTCCTGGAAGCGCCAGACCGCGCCGACAGCATCTCTGCTCACAACCCCGACCGGCGTGGTGGTGAATTCAGCGTAAATCCGGTTATAGTCGTGGATTTTGCCGGCGATATCAGCCCTGACAGTCCCTAATGCCTCTCCTTTCTCGATGATTGCGAAAAACGCCTGATCGTCTTGGACCATGCCAAAAACGGGCAATCTCATGCTCTCGGGATAGACCATCCGCGATGACGCAGGATCCAAAGCGTTGTCATAGCCGTAGATGTACTCGCCGCCGATGGGCCCGAACGCCGATTCATTGATCCGCCCGTTATTTAGGTAAATCAGCGCTCCACAACCGTCCGGTACAAGCATGTAGCCCTCGTTGTCGAGATTGGCCGACCCAAAGTACTCCAGGACCGCTATTCTCTGGATTGGTATTGTGCGCTTGATGCCATACCGGTCAACGACATTGAGGGGATACACTATTTCCGAACACGGGATCCGGACCAGCAGGTTAGGGCCGTCGATTGTGTACTCAATCGGTACAAAAAACACCTCGATATTGGCAAGATGGGGATCGATCCCGTACATCTTGTGATCCTCGATCATGTCGATGGGAGTAAAGCCCACACTCTCGAGAATCTCTTTGATATCCTGGATGATGAATCCGCCAACGTCCTTCAAAAGATATGTGGGGTTGTCAATCAGCGCCCTCAAATCATCGAGCCGGATGTCTTCCATCCTGTCCAAGTCGCCGCGCTGCTTTTGAACCGCATACATCAGACGCCAGACAATATCTTGCTTTTGCTTGTCGGCCCGCTGCCGCGCTCTGTTGAGATCCCGCTCCAGGCGGTCCCGCTGCGTGACAAGGCTTTCATCACCAGCCGCAATGGCCAAGTTCAGCTCTTCCAGCTGCCGCTCATCCCGCTCGATATCTGCCAATGCCTGAAGATAGTCCGGGCTGAGGACTTCCAGAGTGTAATCTCCAAAAGCCAACTCCACGTTAATGCCGGAGATGGGCTCCCGCTCCTGATCTCCCAGCGGCACCAGCTTGATCAAGTGATAGGCATCGAGAATTTCGCTGACAGCCTGTTGGTCTTCGATTCTGGCAAGGATGAAATCGTGCATCCTTTCCTGACTGGTCAAAACGGGCAGATAATGTTCATTGCGCCACTCTTCAACAATCTGGTATTCGACCCTGACACCATTTTCGATATACGAATACTCATACTGCTCATACTGGACACTATACTTGTAGCTGTTCTTTTCAGTGCCGGAACCTGCGCCGTGGAAAATCACCACCTGGCTGCTCAGCCTGTCACGCACGGCGGCTCTGGCCTTAGCCCGATCCTGAGGGTTGGAAAACCAGGTTTTATCATTGACCTTGTCATAAACTGCGATCTCTGTTGTTTGACTGTTGAAATACAGTTCCAGATACTCATTTTCCGAAACGAGATCAAATCCATCCAGCCTGGCATCAACAGCAGCTGAGACCAGCAGTATGAAACAAAGACTAATTATGACTGCCGCAGGTGTAAGACGGATAGCTGGCTGTTGAACCTTCATCGGTCTGCCTCCCCAATCGCGTAAAATGCTCATTGCGCAGCAGGTTCTTCACTGCAGTCGATAGGCGAACTCGTTGTACAGCTCGCTGACGAACTGAAGCAGCAAATCAATCACCATGAAGAACAGCAGTGACACGAAGATGACCGCGGCGATGCCAATCACAATGGCGATTACGATCAAAAGCGTCTTGGTCATCTCATACTCGTGGGTCACCATTGTCCCCAACACCAACAGGGCTCCAGCCCAAAACACACCAATCGCAAGCGCCAGATACAAGAGCGAACCCTCGTCCAACGTAATCCAGTTGCTGATGATTGTCGCCGGAACGTAGAAGATTACGATCGGTGTGAGCGCATAGGCGCTGGCGATGTAGATGTCCCTCATTGTACCTTTGCCGTCCATGAGCGTTGTAAGGGACCAGTTGACAGCACACCAGATCAGGAACGGTATCGCCACACTTGCCATTTCAATGAAGATGTTCAGTGTTTCCGGCTGCTTGGTGTTGAAGACGTAACCAAGGTACTGCCGCATGAAAACATAGGTCAAGACCACCAAGCCAAGGATGACTGTGGCCGCGGCGGCGCTGCCCCTTCGTTCATGTTTCAAATCCCAAAACCCGTCGAAAGGATGGAACATCACATGGGTGGCATAGCGCAGCGAACCGAATGTGTTGGTAGTGAACTTGTAAATGTGGTTGTTCTGGACCGGGTCGCTGGAAATATGGGCATACAGCCTTGTCCTGCGCCACCGGTTGCCCAGCCGCCTTTTCACTTGGAATCTGCAGCCGAGATATATCAGGATCGCTGCCGCGAACAGGGTGTTCATAATCAGGCTGAACCGCTCTCCCACAACTGCCCGGCGATAGCGGTAGAACGCGTTGGAGTAACCTTTCCGATCATTGCCGAGCCTGAAGTATTGCATGGCGCCCAGGTAGTCTTCCGCGTCGGTCCCTGCGGTGATGGCCTGTTGGAGGTGATTCTTGCCGATCCCGATATATGCCAGCTCGTTATTGGCATTGCGGCTCAGCACCTGCCCCCAAAGCTCTGCCGCGCCGTCATAGTCCCCCCGTTCATACGCCTCGGTCGCCGCATGAATCAACACTGCATATTCAGTCGGATCAAACACGGTAATTCTATTGAGCCCGCTGTCCAAAACCAGCAGCTGGTCCCCGGCGGCCGCCACAGCGGACGCTGTTTGCGTCAAGCCGACTCCTTGGCCGATACCGCCGAACACATAGAGAAGCTGGCCGTAATGGTTGTATGTGTATACCCGGCCCCTGCGGCGGCATAAGACCGAGTACATGCCGTTTTCCCGGGCCACAATATCCACAAGCATCGAAGGGCCGCTGGTCGCTTCCTCGGAGAGATAATCCCTGATCCGGACCTCACCCATCGGAGGAGTGTGGCCTTCTCTTTTCAGCACATCCACACCGACTGGGCTTAAACGCCGAATCCTTTGCTCCGGTATGATTTCACCGCCGGAAATCGTGGTGTAGATAAACCCTTCTGAATCCAGATCCATGCTGCTGTATTCAGTAGGCAGGAAGTCGCGGGTGCGCTTCCGCTGTTCCGCCGAATAGATCAGAGACCAGAAATAATCCCACCAGCTTGGATTGACACTGGGAGCACCCATAAAGCCCCGGAACTCGCCTTCAGGCGTGAGTTCCATAATCCCTTCGAACAACCCCTCAACGATTACAAAAATGCGGTTGAGCTTATCGACCACAACTTTGACAGGCCGAAAGCGGAAATGAGCTGGAAAGACCGTTTCGTATCCCTCGTGGGGCGATGTGATTTCATAAACGAACCGGCTGTCTTGATCAAGGCATACAATCCGCTGGTTGTCTCTGTCGGCTACGAACAACCGCCCCTCTCGATCCACAAAAACACTGTAAGGGTTGCGGAATTTGTCCAGCTTCCCGTCCCTCTCAAAACTGTCTATGACCCTGATCACGTTGAAACTCAGGTCTGTGTGAATGATGCGGTGGTTGCCTGTGTCAACGATGTAGATGGCATTGTCCACGACGACAACATCCTGGGGTGACTTCAGATCGCCCACACCCAAGTCGCTTCCATAGACCAGCCTGCGCGGGACATAAGCGTGGGGAGCCGGGACAGCGGTGCCGTAATAGTCCACGTAGTAACTCTGGTACATAAACGCAGCTGCCGGGATACTATTCAATATTAAGACTAGACAAATAATTGCAAGCATTCCAGCCCTGAGTCTCACGCCGCTTCCCCCAAACTTACAGCATGTTCGCCATGCTTACTTATTTGTGTAACGAATCCGGTTATATGCGTTGCGGAATTCTTGCATGGTCAGCCCTTCGTACTGCTTGAAAATGCGCATGAAATACTTTTCATCGTTGAAACCCAACTGGTAGGCGATTTCCTTGTTGTTCATGTTGGAACGGTACAGCAGTTCCTTCGCCTTGCCTATCTTGCAAAGGTTGATATACTTTTGGGTGGTCACTCCCAGTTCCTCACGGAACTTGCGGGTCAGATAATTTTTGTTGTAACCGAACTCCCTTGCTATCCCTTCCAGAGTTAAGGGCTTTTCGATGTTCGCCTTAATCCAACTGGCAATTCTGTTAATTTGGCCTGAGTTCTGGCCCTGCTTTTCCTGTAAAGTGGACTTCAAAGCTTGATCAGACATCTCAATCAGCAGGGAAGTGATGAGATAATTCGCTGATTGCGCTGTGTAATAACCTGAGTTGGCAATGTGCAGCAGTTGATGGACCAGGACATATATCCGATCCACACTGGTGAGCCGGAACAGCTCCGGTATGAACACCCAATCTGCGAGAGCGTCGGGATCAGGCACTTCGTAGTCGGATTTGGGATC